>Ga0114997_10000290_pt1 | contig 40045 bp, 37 predicted proteins | sample ArcticOcean_MG_C_2_FD_87045 | JGI IMG/M metagenome (GOLD analysis project Ga0114997, IMG submission 87045) | Marine microbial communities from western Arctic Ocean - ArcticOcean_MG_CB4_136 | ecosystem: Environmental > Aquatic > Marine > Oceanic | place: Arctic Ocean: Canada Basin | collected... | reverse complement strand
GAAATAAAAGCTATTTTTACAGATTTAAGCCAGACATCAGATGATAAGTTTTTATATATAATAATTTTTTTATTATTTTCACCCTGTTTAAATTCATTATTATTTATATTTTTTTTATGAAATGACATTATTTTAATTGACTCAAGCACAGATTGAATTTTAACTAAACTCAATTTATTATTTAAAATTAAGTTGGAGCAAAGAATCAAAGTCAATATCAAGCAAATCAAGTATTTTTGATTAATATGCTTCCAAAAAAATACTAATATAAACAAAGAATTAAATATTAACCCCGCAGCAAATGTAAGAGAGTAATTGAGAAGACAAATTAATAGAAAAATTAAAAATAATACAAAGTTAATTTTTTTATCATTTATTGAGTACAAATATAGAGGGTATAAAATTAATGAACTAGACACCATTCCTAAATGTGAATTTTCTAAAAAAAAAATTTTGAACAAACTAAAACAGCCTATTAAACAATGGGTGTAAAGAATGTTATGCTTATATAAATAGTAAAGAGAAATAAGTACAGATGATAAAATAAACAAAATATAGAATAAATTTATTTGATCCGTAAGGGTTGTTAAAAATTTTTTATAATATTGCCCCAGGATTTTAATAAGTATAATTAAGTAAAATAATATTAATAAACTCTCTAAAATTTGACTACTCTCAATAGATAATACTTTGTGAATAAATAAAATTGAACATAATAAAATAATAGTAAAGTCTTCTTTATTAAATTTGTTATTATAAATAATTGGTATAATTAATAATATAATTAAATGTCTAGCTTCAATCAAATTAAATTTTATAGCCCATAAATAGATTGAACAAACAAATAAAAATATACAAAAAAAATTATATAAAAAAAAATTATTTTTTATAAAAGACATAATTTTCCATAACTAAAATATCAATATTACTATTTGTATATGTTTCAAAAGCTGTATTTGGATCATTGTTAATTGGTTCGTTAATGTTAAGAGATGTATTTAATAATGCAGGTACACCGCTTATTTCATTAAATTTACTCAATAGATCATAAATTTTTGGATTTTGTTGTTTATTAATCGTTTGAACTCTTGAAGTATTATTAATATGCACAACAGCGGGTATTTCTCTGATAGCTTTTTTTTTTACTTTAAAAACAAACGACATAAATGGTGAAGGGAATTCTTGATAAAAATAGTCCTTATAATATTCTTCTAATATTATTGGCGCAAAAGGTCTAAAATCTTCTCTTTTTTTGATTTTTTCATTAATAATTTTTTTCATCTGCGGGTTTTTAGGATTAGCCAATAAGGATCTGTTACCCAAAGCTCTTGGTCCAAATTCTGATTTCCCTTGAAACCACCCAACTAAATTATTTTCTAAAATTTTTTTTGAAATCAATGAAGTCAATTCTGAAAAATCTTCAAAATATTGATAATTTATACTTTCTGAATTATCTAAATCACGTTGTTCTATAACATTAGATTTAATAAATTCATTAGAATAGCTACTTCCAAGATAAGAGATCTTTAAAGGAACATTTTTAAAATTTTCATTATTCCTTATATAATACAATGCTGCACCCACGCCTCCTCCAGCATCTCCTACAAAGGGTGAAATTGAAATATTTTCAAATAATTTTAAGTCATGTATTTTACCGTTTAAAATCGAATTAAAAAAACAACCTCCAGATAGCACTATATTTGGTTCATCAAAATTTTTTTTTAAAAATTTAATCTTTAATATAATTATTTCTTCAAATATTTTTTGCACAGAGGCCGCTAAATCTTTATGATAATCTGTAAATTTATGATTTATTGAACGTTGATTTCCAAACAATTCAATAAAGCTATTATTAAAAAATTCTAAAAAAAAAGGGTTATTGTTGCTAAAGTTAAAATTTAATGAATCTTTATGAAAATTAAAATATTTTAAATTTAATTTAAAATCTCCTTTATCGTTATAAGTAATAATCTTTTTTAATCTATTTAAGTATTTTGGTACACCATACGAGGATAGTCCCATAAACTTATATTCGTCTCCATAATTCATAAAACCTAAGAATTGGGTGAATGTTTGATAAAAAATACCTAATGAGTGAGGATAAATATTTTTTTTAATTAATTTAATTGAATTATTTTCTAAAATAAAACTTTCAGATGTTGAAAAATCTCCAGAACCATCAATAGTTAATCCAATTGCATTATTTAGCCCAGATAAAAAATAACCTGATGCTATATGCGCAATATGATGTGGGATATAAACTATCTTTGCATTAATTTCTTTGGAAAAATTAGCTTCTAGAATTTTTTTAATAGAATTTTTTTTATGTAAAGATGCTATTTTAGTAACTGTTGACATATTAATATTTTTAAATGCAAACAATGCTTTATTTAAAAAATTATATTTAGAATTAAAATTGACTGATATAATATCAACTTCAGAAATACTTAAATTTGATGCATTCAAACAATGCTTAATTGAGTTAAGTGGAAGTCCTGCGTAATGCTTAATTTTTGTAAACCTTTCCTCTTCGATTGCAGAAACTAATTCTCCATCTATAATTAAAGCAGCAGAAGTATCTGCGTGAAATATATTTAAACCTAAAATAATCATGATATTTTAGTTATCTTTGTCTTGTCTAATATAAAGTTGTATATTCTAAATTGTAAGAAGGTAAAAATTATGGATAAGAAATAAATTAAAGTATTAGATGGTAAATATCCAAAATGTATCATTCTAAAAACAAATAAATATGAAATTAAAGCTGAAAGTATAAAATTATTATACGAATATCTATATGAAAATTTTTCAAGATAAGCTCCAATTATTCCCAACACAAAACAAGATAAAAATACAAAAAATTTTGATCCTGAAATTGCTTGATAAGAAATAAACCCAGGCAAAATGATGTGATTGGTATTTATTATATGGGTTTTTAATTTATCTTTATTCAAAAAATATTTTTCATAGTAGCTTTTTTCATCTAATACTTTTTTTTCTTTCAAAAAAAAGATGTAATAGCTTAAGTTGAGATTCTCTTTTTTACTCATAACTGCCATCATTGAATCTATACCAACCCATCTAGCAAGTGATAGAGATGAAATTTTATTTACTGTAGCTGATATTTTCTTTTTCAAAAGTTTTTTTTGGGAAGCTAGACAATTTTTAGAAAAAAATATTTTTTCACTTTTGTCAATATTTTGATAATTTACAACACAATTTCTTAATTTAGTCGTAATATTGATATTTAAAAAAATTAATAATATTGCAAAAATTAACAAGCCTAAAACTACTGAAAATTTTATTCTTACATTATTTTTAAATAGATGAAAAAATGATATAAAAAGTATGCCCACATTAAACACAAAAGCTCTGCTTAATATTGATATATTTGAAAAAAAACTCTCTAATAGAAATAAGGCAGAAGTAAACTTGTAATTTTTTTTTTTTACCAAATCATAATATACAAAATAACATGCAAAAGAAGAAAGTTCCATTAATAGCAGCCATTTAAAAATAACTATTAAAAATTTTGGAGCAAAATCAGAGGAAATTCCTTTCTGATAAATTTCAAAATATAAATTGAAAAAATTTATTGAGATAAATATAATTATATAAATAAATAAAATTTTAAACTTATATTTCTCATAAAAAAACCATATGCTATTTTTTACTATATTTCTTTCAAGAAAATAACAAAATATATATTTTTTTCTTATTATGCTTGCAAAAATAAAACCAAGAATACCACATGAAGAAAAGATAATAGCGTCGTTATAAACATCTTTTGAAAAGTTATTATACGATGAGTTTTCTGGAAACAAGTTGAGCTCGTAACCAAAACTTAAAGCCACATATGGAATTGCTAACTTAAAAGGAAATCCAAGCCACACGAATATTGATAAAAATTTTTCAAAAAATATAGTTTTAAAATTAAAAGAATAAAAGATCAAAAAAAAAGATGATAGATAAAATAATAATACATAAAACTTATTAATATCTAGGTTTGTGATTACAAAAAAATAGAGACTAATGTTTAAAAATAAATTTAAAAAATTTATATAAATTGGATTTTTAATTATATTCATTGTAATTTAGTTTTTTATAGTAAAAATAATAAATTAAAGAAGAAATTGAAGAAATAAAAAATAATATAGAGAAAAAATAACTACTTAAGAAAAAATATACAGTCACCAAAGATAAAACATTTATCATGGCATACATTATGTCTGCTTGAAAAAGCATTTTTCTTTTTAATTTTTTGTAATTAATAATTTTAATTCTTTTCGAGATGGCAAAGATCATAATTAAACTACCAATAAAAGAAAGTAATCCAGCTGTAAATGAAAAATTTGATAAAATTGAATTATTTAATGGAACAATTTTATTTACAAAAATATAATGCATCACGTATAAAATAAAAAAATAATATATTATTAAAATTCCTTTAAATATATTTTTACTCATATTTTGAGTTTCTAATGATATACCAATCGTATTGTTATAAAGTGATGAAGGAAAAGACATAAGAGCAAATACTGAAAAAAGAATTCCAGAAAATTCTTTTTCGAGTAATACGAAAAAAGATATTCTCCAAATTAAATTGGCTAGATTTATACTGATCGTTGATAAAACCTTATAGTCAATTTTTTTTTGAATCTGAATGTTTTTAAAAATATAAAAAAAACTAATTTTATATATATAAATATATTTTAGGATTGAAAAAACCAATATGATTAAGGGTATGTATAATAAATTTTTACTAGGGAAAAATATATAATAACTAAAAAACATGTATAAAATAATTAAAAAAATCAAATTTTTAATTATTTTTTTTTTATCAGAATTTATTTCATAACTAGTAATCGTTAATTCATTAAACCACATAAACTTCGTTAAAAATACAATTAAAATAACAAAAATAATATCTTCACCTATGCCAAAATAATTTATAAAAAATAAATAAATAATTAAAGTCAAAGTTGCATATAGAATTCTTTGTTTAAAAAAAACTTTGTATAAGCTAAGTCTTTTATCACTTAACAATAGTGTTCTTTGGTTGGAAGAAAATGATTCTTTTAAAAAAATAAGTGGAGCTATCAAAAAAGTAATTTCAGAAATTATTACAAAATCTCCTTTTAGGAAAAATAAAAATACTAAAAATTGATAAAAATAATTATTTAATAAAATACAAATGTTCCCTAATAAAATTAATTTAGATTTCATTTATTTTTTGATTAAATCTTTGGTTTTCAGATTTTGTATAATCATGTATTATTAATTCACAAATTTTACCATCAACAATCTATATAATTGATGTTTTTATTTATTTATTATAATTTTTTTAATTTATCTAGCTTTAGATAAAAATAAAATCAAAAAACCTGTTGTTATGTTGAGAACTGCACTCCCAAAAGAGCACAATTAAAGGAGAAAAAACCACTAAATATCAAAGCGCTTTATATAAAAAGTTTTTGATTTTTTTTATTATTTAGCATCATTTTTAATGATATATTATCATTTAGTTTAAATTAATCAAAAAAATAATCTTCGATGACCTAATTTTTTTTAATTTTTTTTATTTTGTTAATCATTTTTTATATTAACAAATTTAGAATTCTAATCGCTAAAAAAACTAACCTTATTGATAAGCCAAATAAAGTTAGAAAGTTTCACTTGAGTGAAACTCCCTTATTAGGAGGTCTAATGATTTATTCAGCTTTTTTTTTTACAAACTATTTTTTATATTTTTTTTATAATTTCGGTATGATAGATATTATTATATTTGCTGCATCTTCTTGTTATTTTTTTATAGGTCTTTTCGATGATGCTAAAGGCCTTCAATATAAATATAAATTATTTTTTTCATTTATTTTATTTTCTTTTTTTTTAATTTTAGAACCAAATTTACAATTAACTAAAATTTATTTTATAACGCTAGATAAATATTTTTACTTAGGTAATTATAGCATTTTTTTTACAACAATTTGTTTAATGTTGCTAACTAATGCTATTAATTTAATCGATGGAATTGATGGCTTATGCATCTTAGCAAATATTATCTTTCTCACTTGTATTATTTTAACTTTTCAGAGCATTAATTTTCTTTATATAGTAATGATAGTTACATTGTTTTCTGTTTTATTGCTTAATTTAAAAAGAAATATATTTATAGGAGACTCTGGGTCTTTATTCCTTGGCTCATTTATTGGGCTTATATTAATACATAATTATAATAATCAGTTATTAGTAACAAATTACCCAGTAGAAAATATTTTTATAATTTTAATGGTGCCTGGTATAGACATGCTTAGGGTCTTTGCTCAACGAGCTTTAAAAAATAAAAATCCTTTTACAGCTGATAGAATGCACCTTCATTACTTACTTTTGGATATACCTTTAAAATCAAAAAATGTTCTAATTATATTTTTATTTTTAATTTTAATTCCTTTTTCTATTAATTTTTTTACAGATATTAGTCAACTCCAAATAATTTTAGGTTTTAGTTTATTTTATATTTTGTTAATTCTTTTTATGAATAAAATAAAAAATTAAATGATCTTTATTTTTTTATTTATTTGATTTCATCGATTAAAAATACACCTCAAAAATTCATAGCTATCAAATAAGACTATAAAATAATACATTTTCATAATGCATATAAATTATACTTGTAGAGCACATCTTCTTGTTAATATTAACTACTTGACTATTAAATTTTATCATAATTTTTGCTTATTGAGCAATGCTACAATAATCAAAGATAAAATAGGTACCCATAATGGAAAACTATACATTACATATCTACCAATATTTGAAGTTCCTCCTCCTGCACCAAAAATAACTAACGCTAATGGTATTAGAAATTCATAATTAGAGAATAAATAGTTTTTTTTAACAATCTTAAAAAAATGATTTAAAAAATAAGGAAATAAACAAAATAATAATGGAATTAATCCGCCTGAAATTCCTTGTGGGTTATAAAAAATTCTAAACACCCTTTTAATTCCATTAGTAAATATTGTATTGTATATGCTTGTAGGGTTTTCCTGTCCCCAATAACCATTTTTAAAATAAAATGAATAGAGTGCAAAAATTAAAATCATAGTTATTCCAGATATCATTGCAGCAAAAAAATAATTTAAGTATTCCCTATCTTTTAAAAAAATCCATCTAATAAAAAAAAGAATACACATCATAAAAATAATTTTTTCATTTACTAGTGAGGCAAGAATTATTAAAGAATAGGAAATATATTTTCTATCCAAAAAATATAAAATTAACATAAAGTATAAAACTGCAATTCTATCTAAAGTGAATGCTTCAAGATGAATAATAAATATAATGGAAAATAATACTGATAAAATAGATGATGATAAATTAAAATTTTTTTTTTTATAAGTATAAACAAACATTAGGGATGCAATTGCACATAAGGAAAAATAATTCATTAAAGCATTACTGTATGTTGCACACGTATACATGTTGCTGAGGTTTGATTTGATAGCTGTAAGTTCAACACATGGTATTAGCTGATAAATTAAATATTGAACCACCAATCCTAAAAACCTAAGATTCATGGGTGCTTCTACATCGTAGCTTTTATCTCCAGTTAAATAATAAATAATTTGATCCTGGTAATGATAATAAGGTAAAAAGTTTTCGAGCTGCATTCTATAGGTATAGAGAAAATCTCTGTATAGAATTATAACAAAAGAAAAAAATAAAATTATAAATAAATTTAGTGGTTTTATTTTATTCATATTTTAATATTATTTTATACAATTTAATCATTTAAATACGATTCTAAAAAACGCTTTAAACTATCTTTTAACTTTATTTTAGGTGTATATCTTGTGTGCTTCTTTATTTTATGTAAATCTGGACATCTTCTCATTGGTTCATTTGAGGGATAAGAGCTTGGGTAATTAATTTTTTTTGTAATAGTTTTGTGTTGAGTTAATGATGTTAAAATTTTAGCTAGTTTATTCATTGAGATCTCTTCAAAATTATTTCCAACATTATAAATTTCTCCATCTTTTCCTGATACAATAACTTTTAAAAAACCAATCATTGCGTCTACAATGTAGCAAAATGTTCTTGTTTGTTTTCCACTTTTATAAATTGTCATTGGCTTTTGAGATCTAATTGCGCGCACAAATCGTGGTATAACTCTATCATCATCAGGTCCCATACCTGGACCAAAAATATTAAACGGTCTAATAATCTTAGTTTTGGTCTTTGAATATATATTGTATATATAGCATAACGTTTCACCGACTCTTTTTCCTTCATCATAACAAGCTCTGGGGCCATACGAATTTACATTTCCATAATACGATTCTTTAGTAGGAATATTTTTAATCGAAGGATTTCCATAAATCTCACTTGAACTAAAAAAAATAAAAGTACTTTTATCATTTTTTGCTTTTTTAATAAATTTTGAAACTCCAGTATAAGATACGTCAAGAGTGTTAAGTGGTAGTTTTTTGTAAATAGATGGGCTTGCTATTCCTGCTAAAAAGATAATTAAATCATATTTCTTTTTTAGATTAAATTTATTAATATCAGTTTTATAAAATGTGAAATTTTTACTTATCTTTTTTTTTTCTATTCTGTTAGAGGAAATATTGTTATCGACACAATCAACAAATACTTTTATTTTTTCTTTATTTAATTTAATAAAATATTCAACAAAATATCTTCCTAGAAATCCATCTGACCCTAATAAAAGAATTTTTTTTTCATCAAAAAAATTATTTTCTTTTTTATCTAATAATTTAAAAATTTCGTTTGATTCAGATACAACTATGTTCATTTTAAGTTTTTATTTTATATTTTATATTTTTTAAAGAATAGAATTAGTGTATGTATACTATTAATTTATTAGATCAATTAATATGAAAAAAATTATATCAATTATTGCTCCTTGTTATAATGAATCCGATAATATAGAGCCTTTTTATCAAAGATTAGTAAAAATATTTAAAGAAGAGTTGTCTGATTATGATTATGAAATTATAGTTGTTGATGATAATTCAACTGATAGCTCTAGCAAAATCTTAAAAAAAATTTCAGATAATGATGATAGTTTTAAATTAATATTTAATGCAAGAAATTATGGAGTTCATGTTTCAACATTCAATGCAATTAAATACATAAAAGGTGATGCTTTAATTCCTATGCTGCCTGTTGATATGCAAGACACACCTGAAATCATAATTGATTTTGTAAAAAAATGGGAAGAAGGATTTGATATTGTTTATGGTATTAAAAAAAATAGAGAGGAAAATTTTTTTTTAAAGTGTAGTAGAAATATTTATTATAACTTAGTTACCAAAATCTCTAATGTTAATATTCCTCCTTATGTTGGTGAATTCCAACTATTAGATAAAAAAATTTATCAAGAACTACTAAATTTTGATGATTATTATCCATATACACGAGGTATAATTGCCACATTAAGTAGTAATAGTTTTGGCATAGAATACACTTGGAAAAAAAGACTAAAAGGAAAATCAAAAACAAGCATTCTAAAGCTTTTTGATATGGCTATTAATGGAATTATATCATTCAGTAATTTACCAATAAGAGTTTTTACAGTATTTGGAATTGCATTGTCTCTTATAAGTTTACTTTTTATAATTATCCAAATGTTATCACATATTCTAATTGAAGGAAGAATGGGTACACCAGGTATTTCTACTTTAATAGTTGCTATATTTTTCTTTTCTGGAATTCAGCTTCTCTTTATGGGTATTATTGGAGAATATATATCCGCAATTCATAGTCAGGTAAGAAAGTCAAAAAATAGTGTTGTTGAAAAAGAAAAAATTAATTTGAATTAACCACACCTAAAAAATACTTATAAATTTTTTTGATAATTTTTTATTATTTTTTTTAATTAATTTAAAATAATTCCAAGCAAAAACTAATACGAGATCAATTTTAGAATTTTTTGGATTTGATAGAATTTGAATGCTTGTATTAGGAATAAATTTTTTGTTTTTTAAATCATTATCATCAATAATATAACTAATATATTTTTTTATATTAAAATAATTTATCAACGTGGTAGCTTTTGCTGGAGCACCATAGCCTACAATTGTTTTATTTTTTCTTTGATAAGACAATAATATTTTTTTGATAGATATTTTTCTATTTTTAATTTTATATTTAAAGCCTTTAAAAAATTTAATATTATCAATATTGTTAATAGCCTCTTTATTTAAAATACTTTTTACGTTTCTTTCTATCTTGTATTTATTATTCAAATCATTTTTAACATATACTCTAATTGATCCACCATGAGTTTCTATTAATTCAACATCAAACACCGTAGCATTAATTTTTCTAAAAAAATAAATAAGGGTAGTTAAATTCCAATAATTAACATGTTCATGATATATATTATCAAAAGATCCATCTTTAACCATATTTAACAGATACTGAACCTCGAGGATAAAAACTCCATCATCTTTTAAAATACTAAAAATATTTTTAGTGAGCGAATGAATGTCATTTACATGGGCAAAAACATTTGACGCTGTGATTAAATCAAATTTTTTAAGATTTTTTTTTGCAATTTTACTATTTAAGAAAGAATTATAAGTTTTAATTTTAAGGTTTCTTGTTAAATTACATAGGTTTGTAGCTGGTTCTACTCCAAATAAATTTAAATATTTTCTTTTTTTAAATGGAATAAGACCTACACCATCATTGCTACCAATATCCATTATATAAGAGTTTTTTTTAAAATTAAATTTTTTAATATATTTCTTACACGCATGGTCAAAGTGTTTTTTAAGATCATATGAAATAGAAGATTTATAAAAATATTTAGAAAATAATTTTTTATTATCTACAGCAATTGATAATTGACAATTATAACATCTTTCACATCTCATTAAGTCTAATGGATATAATTTTATTTTTTCATTAGGTTTGTCACATAGGTTATTCGCTAGTGGTTGATTTAAAAGTGAAATTACACTTTTTAATTTTGTTGATTTGCAAACTCTACAATTATTTAAAATCATATTTTTTTATTTTATTATTAATTTTATTGCATATAACTTCTGTTTTTGCGATTAACGAATAATATTTTAATAAATCTTTTTTTAAGTTTTTTTGATAAAGATTTTTGTAATTTATCCTGATTAATTCACTAATTTTTTCTTTATAAATTGTCTCATTTATTAAATGATCTTTTTTGTCAAACTTTCTTAAAAAATATCTATCATACCAATTTTTTGAGTTAGTATTTATTGTATAATTGTATCTTTTACTATTTATAAAATATTTGTGGGTATACAAATTACTATCAAGTTTAAAATTAATAATCAGAATATCATTACTATAGTTTTTAAAAGTTAAGTTTATTTCATTTAAAAATTTATTCTTTAAAAAATAGTTTATTTTATCTAATTTAAGCTGGTTTGATTGCTTCACAAATGCAAATATTATATGAACTAAATAATAATTTATTATACCACCACCGTCACTTATAAAATTTTTCCATGAATTATTTTTATGTTTTAGAAAATGATGAAAAATATTTAGTTCAAAGGTAATTTTTGTATTTTTATCACTTCTTAAGATTGAGTGTATTTTTTTGAATATACTTAAATTACTATATGTAAAATTTAAGTAAAATTTAATTTTGTTAATTAAACAATATGATTGAAATTCATAGAATTTTTTTATATTAATGGATAGTGGTTTTTCTAACATTATAAATTTGCACTTATACTTTTTTTTGAGCATAAGATTTATAAAATCTTTTTGGATATCGGGCTTGGCACAACAAACAATTGTATGAAAATCATGTTGAGTTATTATCTTTTTATAATTTTTAGAAAGATTACAATTTTTATAAAATTTTTTTTTATAAATATTTGGACTACATATGTGTATTTCACTATTTTTTTGATTTTTTAAATATTCATAGTGATTAAAGGAAAAGTTTGATCCAATAATCAAAAATTTTTTTTTATTTTTCATACTTTTGTTTTTTTTTGATCTGTTCTAATTAGCACAATTGGGCATTCTTTGATGATTAAATTTATAAAGATAATATATCTATTTAATTGATTTCTGCTATTTGATAATCTGCATCTTTTTAAATGTATTGATAATTTTAATGACTATAATTTTTAGGTTTCTTGTTACAATTAATATATTGATTAAATTTTATTTCCTAAAGTAAGAAAAAATATTATTAAAAAAACCAAAAATTACATAAGAGAATTCAAATATTGAAAGGTAGTACATTGTTCTTTTTATAAGCAAGAAATATTTCAAAATAAAGCATAAAAAAAAATTAGTTGATTTACCATAACTCAACTTTATTTTTCTGATTCTATCTATTTGTTGTGCATTTTTTTTATGTGTTTTTTGATCTTGATAAATTCTAAATGATGCAATGGTTTTATTAATATGAAATCCACAATTAGGGTAATTGTATAATATTCTTAAATACCATTCATAATCAAAATCAACATCATAGTTTTTTAAATATCCCAAATCTTTGGTTAGTGATTTATGCCAAAAAGAACATTGATTACTTAAGGTCATCCCCTCATACAGCAAAGAGCTGAAGTTAGGCTTTATATATTTCAATTTTTTAATTATTTTATTACTTCTTGAAATTAAATTCATATTTCCAACAAATAATTTTTTTGTTGAATTTGAATTAATATTTTTATTCATAAGATTTAGTGCATTAGTACTTGTAAAAAGATCGTCTGAGTTTTGCCAAGTAATCCAATTTCCCTTAGCTAATTTAATGCCTAAATTTATCGCATTGGCCTGACCATTATCTTTTTTTGAGTGCCAATAAATTATCGACTTGTTTTTTTTTGCAAAGTTTTTTATAATTTTTAAGCTATCGTCTGTGGATCCACCATCTAAAATTATTATTTCAAATTTTTTATAATTTTGTTTTAAAATACTATTTAAACAGTCACTTAAATATTCTCCATGATTCAAATTTGGAACAATAACTGTAAAAAAATTAGTCATTAAGTTAATTTTTTTAATAAGTATTTAATCGAAAGCTTTATGCTGGGTCTATGAATAGTTTGAATATGTCTATTTATATTGTTTGATGAAATTGCCTTAAATAAGAAAGACTTTGTATCTTTGTTTTTATAAATTGGATCAAAATTTTCTTTAAAATTATTATTGAAATTAATTCTTAAACTTTTATGACTTCCGCTATAGTCATTTCCAATATTTTTAATCAAACTAAATCGTGGCTGGATGCTAAATAAATTTTTAGAATAACAGTAGAAATTAAACCTTATAGCCCACGAATCTATTAAAGAATTATTTTGCGCCCACAACATTAAACTCATATCATTTCCTAATTTTGAGAAGTTTTTATCCTTTTGATTAAAAAATTTTGTGTCATGAAAATTAACCTTATTCCATTTTTTTTTCCATGTTGCCCAACCCCAACTTGAATGCCTTTTAATTTTTAACAATCTATTAGATAATTGATTTTTATAATTCTTTAAATATGAATAAGCTGATATACTATAAATAGACCTATCATTCATATAATAGCTGAGACTTTTATTTAAAAAATTTATTGCATATCTATTTAATATAAGATCATCTTCTAAAATTATAGCAGCTTCATTCTTTTTAAAAACAGCATTGATCCCAGATATGATGTTCTTTGAGAGTCCAAAATTTTCTTTCCTAAAAATTAATTTATAATTTTTTATTTTATTTAAGTTATTTATTATATTTTTTACCTTAGAATTATTTGCTTTATCTTTGTCATTCTTAAAATAATCACAAAAAAAGAAATACTTATGCTGGTTATAATTTTTGTTTTGATAAATAGAAGCTAATAATTTTTTTAAATGATTTGGTCTGTTAAAACAGAAAATAATAATTGGGTAATACTTCATTGCTTTAAATATTGAGTAAAATAGATTTCATCTTGTAAATCAAAAATAAAACTATATTATTAATTAATGAAATTGTATTTTTTTTTAGCATTGTTAATTTTATGTATTAATACAAAAGCCTATGCATATCTAGATCCAGGTGCCGGATCAGCAATACTTCAATTAATCTTAGCCTTTCTAGCGGGTTTAGGGACCTTTTTAAGTTTATACTGGAGTAAGTTTAGGTATTTTGTAAGAAAAATTTTTAAAAAGTCAAATTTAGATGGTAACAAAAAATAAAAACTACTTACAATCTTAAATCCCAAATTGCTTAAAAAAAATTTAACAAAAGCTGAAAGTCTTAAATTTCTTCAAAAATTCTCTAAAGATAAATTTATACTTCTCATAGATTGAAAATATAGTTATATAATAATTTAATACAAATATATGAAAATTAATTTTAAAAGTTTAGCATTTTCAATTACATTATTTTTGCTACCGTTAGCTCAATTTACTAAAGAAAATTCAAAATTACTTGATTTTAATACTTTTGGTAATCTAATATTAATAAATATTACATGTTTAATTTTAATAATATTTATTAGCTTTCTTATTTACTTTGTAAATAAAACGTTAAATTTTTATGATACTTTGTTTTTTTTACTAATTTCTTACAATGTAAATTTTTATTTTAGTCAACTAAAAATATTTTTTTTAGAATTTACTTCCTTGGCATTTTATTTTTCTTTAGGCTCAATAATAGTAATTTGTTTTTTTTCAGCGTTTTTGATTAAAAAAAAAATATTCAATAGATTTCTTTTTTTTTTTATAATACTTAATTATGTAAATATTATCATATTTTCTATTTCAATAAGTGCTTATGAGGAAAATGAAATAAAAGTTAATCATAATAATTTTTTTACCGGAAATGAAAAAATTTTTGAAAAAAATGGAAATTCATCGACACCAAATATATATTTTATAGTTATGGATGGAATGACTTCTTTGGAGCATGCGTCAAAAATACTTAATATAAACTATACGGGTCACAAAGAGTACCTAGCGAAAAATAAGTTCAATATTGTTCCATCTCATTCAAATTATAATACTACATACCTTTCTTTAGCATCAATAATTCAACTTGATTATGTTGTTAGGCCAGCTAGTCCCAAATATTATGATAGAAATAACTTCTGGCCGTATCTTTTAAATAAAAAAAATAAAAAACCAAACTTAATAAGTATATTGGAAGAAAATGATTATAAGTTCCAGTGGTATGGGAATATGACAGCTTCATGTAAAAATTACTCTTATGATAAAGATTTTTGTCCTAGCAAAGAATTGGGGTCAACATATTATGTTTTCAACTCTTTTTATGCTAGCACACCACTTATAACTATATTGAGAAAGTTTTTACCAAAATTGATGCTTAATTATTATGGTGATAGAATAGACTCCATCTCAAACTTTATAAATACAAATAATTTAAAAAAAAATTATGATAAAAACTATTTTACTCTAATACATCATTTTTCTCCTCATCCGCCCTATATTTTTAATAAAGATTGTTCAATAAAAGAAGAGCTAGATACATTTATAACTTCAAATGAAAATGAAGGTTATAAAGATGCATATTTATGTTCTTTAAAAAAAATAGAAGAGCTAATAGATTACCTTAATGTTAATGATCCCCAGGGACTAGTGATAATAACTGCTGATCATGGATGGAATATAGATAGAAATAAAACAAAGAACATCGATGAAATAATCACTGAAAGAACAAAAATATATAACTCTGTAAAAATCAGACCAGAATGTCTAGAAAATGCTCCTTTAAAACTGGATAATATTAACAGTGTAAGATTAGTACTTGGTTGTGCTTTAAATTTAAAACCTATTTATAAAAAATCAGAAATTTTTTATGGTTTTCAAGAAGAGGATAAAGTAAATTATGGTAAAATATTTAAGTTAAGTTTTTAATAAAATTTATAAGATATAAATAACCTTTCCCAAAACAAAAACCTAAAAAATTATTGTAAGGTTTGTGCTCATAGGGGAGGTTCATACAAAAATCATTATCAATTAAAATATATTTTTTTGTTTTTGCGTTTATCTTTTTATTAAATATCACATGCTCATTATTAAATGTCACATGCTCAACTTGAGATCTTATAACTCTTTTTTTATCTATATAAGAGCCCAGTTTAAAATATTTAAAGTGATAAATACACATTCCATTGAATGAAGAAATCGTATGTAAATTTTGTGAGTACGTAATTTTTTTTTGTATATCATAAATAAATTTTTTTCTTAATTTATAGCCAGTAAAAATATTTTTTTCTAACGATATAGGGTAGATATTTTTAGTATAAAAATTGTTTTTTCTAAAACTTAAAACATCATAGTAATAAGGTTTTGAGCTAGACGATATTCCAAACAAGTTTGGGTTATTTATTAATTTTAGGTTTGATTTATAGAATTTATTTAAAGATAAACTATTATGTATTACATCATCTAAATCAAACCAACACACATAGTCAATTTTTTTTTTTATACTTTTAACTTTATCCTTAACAGATTGTCGAAGATTAGACATTTTTTCCATTCTATACTTATATTTTTCAGAAAAACTGGTATCAACAATAATAAAGTTTTTATCAACCTTTTTAAAATCTTTTAATAAATTTAAGGTATTATCTTTTGATCCATTTTCTCCAATAATCAAATAACAATTTTTATAATTTTTTTTAATTTGATTATAAAACTTTAAAAAATATTTAAGAGTTTTTTCTGAATTTTGAATTAATCCTAGAAAGACAATATTTTTATTTTTTAATTTATTTTTATACAATGTGGTTTTTTTAATTTAATAATTACATACTATGTGTTTTACATAACCTACCAAGCAGACCACCCACCATCAATTACCAAATCAGATCCAGTCATATAGCTTGACATGTCGCTAGCCAGGAAAAATAATGCATAATTATATTCATCTTTATTTGCCATTCTGCCCATTGGAACTTTTTTACAGTATTTACTAACGAATTTTTTTGGTTGATTGTTGTAGACGCCTCCTAAAATCAAGTTATTTACTCTTATTTTATTCTTAGCCCAGTATGTAGCCAAATATCGAGACATGTTAATAACGCCTGCTTTTGATACCGAATAAGTAATAGGTTTTATAAACTTTTTATTTGAATAAATCCCTTCATAAATTCTTTGATCTGGCGAAAGAATACCATAAATAGATGACACATTAACAATTGATCCGCCACCTTTTTTTGTCATAGCCGCACCAAATATTTTACAACATAAAAATACTCCTTTTAAATTTACATCCATAACCTTGTCCCAAATATTAACATCAAATTTTTCAAATGGTTTTAGAAAAATTTTCTTCGATTTAGGTGTCGCATCAATTGCCGCATTATTTATAAGAACATCAACACCACCCAATTTTTTTATTGGAACTAAACAATTTATTAAGTTTTTTTCTTTGGTAATATCGCATTTAAAAAAATAAAGATTTTTATTTTTTTTTTTTAAATTTAATACTTCTGGACTGATGTATTTATCAATAATAAAAATTTTTGATTTAGTTTTAAGGAAAAATTTTAAATACTCAACACCTAATAAACCACTTCCACCTGTAATTAAAATATTTTTATTAAAATCTTTTGAAACTAACATCTACCAGTATTTCATACTTCTAAGTTTATTTTTTTCCATTTTTGTGATTTTCTTAATGCCATTTCCATAGGATTTTTCATATTTTCTAACTAAACTAACAAGTTGTGACATTCCATTAAACTCTAACGATGCTGATTGATCTGTTCCCCACATTGATCTATCTAATGTAATATGTCTTTCAATCACTCTAGCGCCTAGAACCGCTGCAGCTAATGATGGACTAACAGAGGTCTCATGACCAGAATAACCAACTTTGCACTTATATCTTTCTTTTAATTTTTTAATAAGGCTAAGATTCAAATCTTCTATTTTGCATGGGTAATTTGATACACAATGTAATAAGAAAAAGTTTCTTTTTTTTCTTTTAAAAATTTTTACAACCTTATCAATAGTTTTATAATCTGACATACCTGTGGAAATAAGAAAAATTTTATTTTCTTTAGACATTTCTTCAATCAACTCAAAATTTGTCAACATTGAAGATGCAACTTTCTGATACTTTAATTTATATTGTTTAAGAAAGTTATTGCTTTCAACATCCCAAGGACTCGCAAACCAAATAATGTTAATTTTTTTACAAAATTTATCAATTGAATCAAATTCTTTTTTCCTAAATTCAATTTTTTTTTTGTAGTTCAGGTATGTAATTTTTCCCCAGCACGTTTCTTTAATTTCATTTTTTTTATGTTCTGGGACACAAATATCAGGGTTTCTCTTTTGAAATTTTACAGCATCGAAACCTGCATTTTTGGCGCTAATAATTAACTTCTTAGCTAATTGTAAAGAGCCATTATGATTTATTCCAATTTCTGCAACTAAAAAAATTTTATTCATTTATAATTTTATCAAAAATAATGGTAAATTCTTAATGTATTTTTCTATAAATTGACATATAAAAAATATTTTATATGTCATATCTTATTTATTTAAATACATTATTAAAATGAAAGTAGGTTTTATTGGATATGGGTTATTAGGTAAAATAATTTTTAAAAAATTTTTTCTTTTTAATAAAGATATTAAAATTTATAATAGGACTTCAAAAAAAATTTCCTCTATAGAAAATAAAAATAAGGTCGGAAATTCAAATAATATCTTTGAAGAAAATGAATTAATTTTTTTAATACTATATGACGATAAGTCACTTTTAGATGTGTTAAAAAAAATTCACAATTCTAAACTTAAAGGGAAAATCGTAGTTAATTTAACAACAATATCTTACAAAACTTCTAAGTATCTATCCAATAAATTTAAAGGAACATCGACCGTATGGATAGACGCACCTATAATGGGAAGTTTAGAGGCTGCTAAAAAGAATGAGCTTATTTTTTTATATTCAGGTAAAAAAATTAATTTAGCTATAAAATATCTAAAATTGATTGGTAGTATAATTTTTTATAATCAAAATTCTGCCTCTCAATTTTTAAAATTGTGTCACAATTCGGTGTGTACAATGATTATGATAGCAATGGGGGAAATTTTTTTTCTATCAAAAAAACATAAAATAAAAAAAAAGTTAGTATTAGAAATGATAGCTAATAGCGCATTCTACTCACCATTAATTAGTGCTAAAATACAAAAATATAGAAATGACGATTTTAGACCATCATTCACCTATTTCAATATGATGAAGGATCTTAAATATATGCAAAGTCTATCAAAAAAAAGCGGCTTTTTAATAAACAAAACTTTTGATATTTTTAAAGCAAAATATAAGGATAAATACAAAAATAAAGATACCTCTTATATTTCTAAATTAATAGAAAATGAAAAAATATAAAATTGTTTCAATTATTCCTGCAAGATCTGGTTCAAAAAGAATTATAGATAAAAATATTGTAAAAATAAATTCTAAACCCCTTATATACTATTCTATAAAACAATCGTTGAGCTCTAAATTAATAAATAGAACTTTTGTATCTACAGATTCTGAGAAATATAGAAAAATTGCTCAAAAATATGGTGCGGAAGTTCCATTCTTAAGACCAAAAATAATTTCCACTAGCAAGTCTACTGATCTTGAATTCATGAAACATTTTTTAAATTATTTAAAAAAAATAGATTATATTCCAGATTATATTGTTCACTTACGACCAACATATCCATATAGGGAGAAGAATTTAATTGATAATTGTATTAAAAAATTAATATCAAATAATAATTTCGACTCCTTAAGAACGATAACTAAATCAAAAATTAATCTTGAAAAACTTTGGTATAAAAAAAATAATTTAATCTATAATCCTATGACTAGAAATAATCAAAATCATTCAGTTCCAAAAGAAAAATTAAAGACAACATATGCACAAAGTAATTGTGTTGATATTTTAAATACAAAAAAAACACTTTTTAAGAACTCCATAAGTGGAAAGAAAATACTAGGTTATAAAATTAAACACTTCTATGATATTGATGATATTTTAGATCTTAAAAAAAATAGAAAAGCATTTAGTAAACGCAAGCCTTAATAATAGTTTTAAAAAGCTCATCATATGTTTTTGGGTACTTTATTTTCTTAAAACCTCTGTTTAAAAAAGGTTGCTTCAGATATTTAACTGCTTTGGTATTGTTAGTTATAAGATTAGTTACTGAAATGGCTTTTTTATCAAAAGAGCACAAGCTATTTGATGTTAGTGAAATAAATAAATCAAATTTATTGTAAGGAATTAATTCCGCAGGTTTATAAGGATTAATTGTAATAAAATTTTTATTTTTTAATCGTAACCTAGATGTTTTATGTGGATGGTTTTTTACATAAACGGTAATTTTTTTTTTTTTACAAAAATCTATTATTGCATCAAAGCAATCTAGCATTTTTTGATTAAAGTCCTTTTTATTAAATGAAGGAACTTTGGATAAAAAAATTAATACTTTATTAAGAGGTTTTTTGGATTTAATAAATTTAATTTTATTATTAAAATTTTTTTTCTTAATTTTTACTCCTTGATGATATTTTTTCATCACAAAGTATAAAACTGGAATTTCTTGATGGTCTTTTCTAATATAAAATTGAAAATTTTTAAGTATACATTCTAAAAAAAAATAATATATTTTTTTTTTTATTGATAACGACTTAACTTTATATGCCGAATATTTTAGGCCTTTTTCTATTTTTAATGGTTTTGCAATAGGAAAGTAAAATCCTTTTATTTTTAAAAGATTTATCAATGCGTCAAATAACGGATTACAGCACTCATGAAAAAAAACAATTCTCTCATCAAAAATTTTAATTTTAATTAAAATATAAATTAATCTTAAGGACATAAATGAAGACACATTTATTGATTTATTATTTTTAATATAAAATTTATTTAATATTTTTATTAAATGTTTTTTTCTTGCTATAAAAATTATATTTTTTTTATTTTCTTTTTTATTTAATATTGCGAATGGAAGTGTTGAATCTATATATATATATGTCCATTTATTTTTTTGATTAAATATATTTTTAAAAAAATTAATAATATTATTATTTAGCATTTAAATAAATTAAAAATAACTTTTTTAATTTTAACCATTGGAAATAACTTTTTCAATTTTTTTGAATAAACTTTTTTCATCCAATTTATGCTTAATTAAAACCTCTTCTGGTTGCCCACATGCTGGAAAATCATCGATTGCAATTTTTTTAAAGACTTTTTTTTTGTTTAATTCATTCTCATTAATAAATGCTAAAAAAAGGTCAGCAAAACCACCCGATTTATAATGTTCGTCAAATAAAAATATTTTATATTTATTTTTTAAAATTTTATTTACCCACTTTTTGTCAAAATAGTTCAAAGAGGACATGTTAATCACCTCTATAAATATATTTTTTTTTCTGAATAAATTGGCCACTCTGATTGCTTGACGTATCATTAATTGACCATAAGCAATAAAAAGATACTTTTTTCCCTTAATTAATGTCACTCCACATCCATCTTTAAACATGTAGTTTTTTTTAAGTTTAATCTGATTTTCATATGGTGGTCCTATTGTTAATCTAATTGCACAGTTTTTTTTTTCTTTATTAACACAGTGGGATAAAATCTTTTTGACTTCAATATGATCATAAGGATGGTATATTTTAAAATTTGGTATATTTGACAATAAAGATATATCTCTAGTACTTTGATGTGACTTACCTGCACCAGCTGGTAGAAGGCCAGAATAAAGCAAAATATAAATTATTTTTGTATTTTCTGAGGCATTATTGAATATTTGTTCGTTGGCTCTTGCTGTCAAGAAAGATGCAAAAGAATTAACCACAGGCATTAAACCCATTAGACTTAATCCGCCAGCCATTGACACCATATCTTGTTCAGCAATACCATTCTGTATAAATTGTCCTGGGTGTTTTTTTTCAAACTTATACAGGTCTGCGTCATCTGCTAAATCTGCATCTAATAAAATAATTTTCTTATTTTTATTTGCTAAATTAATTAATTCATTTGTGAATGAATTTGTCACCCAATTATTTTTATTATTTACCATAAATTAATGAATTTCCAATACTTCTGTTTTATATTTATTTTTTATAACACTTAAAAATTTAAGATTTATATTTAAATACTTTTTTGTAGCTAGATTAATATTCTTTATCAATTCTTTTTGGAAAAAAAAATAATCTTCATCATTTGGTGCTCCCGCATGCCATTCATATCTTGCGCTTTTTTTCATTACGTTTGTATGCTCTATACCAAATATACCCTTACCTTTTATTGTATCCGCAATTAAAATTTTTGGCTTATCTTTTATACTTTTTAACCTATTAAAAACTTTATGAATTGTTTCAAAATTATGACCATCAAACCTCTCAACATACCACCCAAACGACCTAAATTTTTTTTTTAAATTGAGTAAATCAATGATATCTTTTACGTACTTGCTACTTTGAATTTTGTTATGATCTACAATCACTATTAAATCATTTATTTTTTGATGAAAGGTCGTTTGTAGTGACTCAAAAATTTGTCCTTCCTGTAACTCTCCATCACCTGTTAAAACAATAACATTCCCTTTTTTTTTTAAATATTTTTTAGCCCAAACAATTCCTTTTGCTTTTGATATACCCATCCCAAGAGAGCCTGTATTGGCCTCTATACCTCTTGTTTTGACATCCGGATGGCCCTCCAATCCATTTAATCTTCTGAGATTCAAAATTTTTTCTAAACTAATTAAACCTAAAGCATATAAAATAGAATAAAGTGCTGGTGCATCGTGTCCCTTAGATGAAAAAAAAATATCTCTGTTTAAATCTTTTATTTTTTTTTTTTGCAAAAAAAATTTAACCCATACCATTAAATCCATTGCGCTCATTGATGTTCCCAGGTGTCCAGACCCAGCTTTTTTAATCATTGAAAGAGTATTTAGTCTGCATACTAAAGAAATTAACTTGGCTTTAGTAAATATATCTATTTTAGATTTAAGAATTTTATTTATTTCTTTTTTTTCAACGAAGTAAATTTTGTTTTTCATATTAATTCTAATTTGGTTTTTTGTAATATTATTATTTTTGCGCAACTAAATTTAGGCTTATATCAAACTTTTTTCCATTATGTTTATAGTAACCATCAGACCAATCCCCTATGGACTGGCCAAAAACAATTTCTGTATTCCATGATTTAATGTTTTTAAAATTATTTTTTTCTAATATCTTTTTTAATTCATTAAAGTCATAAATTGATTTATGAAAATCATTTGGGTAATTTTGACCTCCCATTATAGCATTCTTTATTACATCAAGTTTTTTTTGCTCTTTATATAAATCAAGAAGCTTCTCAATGTCTGGAACTGAAATTCTAAAAAGTCCACCTGGTCTTAAAATATTATAAATTTTTTCAATAAACTTTTCACTTTCTTCAAAAGAAAAGTGTTCTAAAACATGGCTTGTATAAACTTCATCTACAGATGCCTCTTTAAAACTACTTAAATCAAAACCATCTGATACAAGATGGACGTGTGTAAATTTTCTTGCATCAATGTTAATCCATCCTTGAAGGTTTACTTCTCCTGCACCGAGATGAATTTTTAGGCCACTTCTGTCATCCTTTGTATAAATTGGTATGCTTTGATTATAATTTTTTTTCACAAAGACTGCCCATTTAAAAAATTTAGTTATATTTTTCTTAGTGTGTAACAGCATTCTAATAATAAAATTCATTAATTGTTTAAATCAAGTTTTTTATAAATATATAGTATGTTATATAATAAAATTAAATATTTAAATGTATCCAATATTATTTAAATATATTAAAAAAAAATCTATATAAATTGAAATGCGTATTTTATTTTATTATCCACAGAAACCAGTAATAGAAATGTTTAAAAATGACAAAAGAGTTATTTTTATGGACAATTATGGCTTCTATGAATTTAAAAATGGTGTAAAAAAAAATTTTTATTTAAAAGAAGCAAATTTTAAATATTTCAAAAAAACAAATTTTCCAAATATTTTAAAAAAAATTAATAGCTGGATACCTGTTTGGTCTAGATTTAATGATGATGGTCATTTCTACTATCATAATTTTAGAAAAATTTTATATAATTATATTAAGATTCACTCTTTTTTTAAAAAATCTAAGATTAATAAAGTTGTGATGTTCACATATGCCTCCCATAATTTGAGAAGTTTGTTAATAGATTTAGTTTGCGCGGAAACTAAAATTAAACAACTATTTTTTTTTGATAGTGGGATGCTGCCTGGAAATGAAAAGAATTTGGTAACTGGTATAGTTCAAAAATATGATTTTAAAAATAGAAATTTTATAAATTTTAAACTTAATCATTTTAATATTAATAACCATTTTTCAAATTTTAAGACTGAAACTTTAGAAAAAACAAAAAACAATTTTGATCAATATAAATCTTATTTTTATTTAATTAATTTCTCATATAATTTTTACTTATCTTTTGTTTACACATTCTTATTTTATTCTTTAGAAAATTTTAAGATTAGAATAAAAAAAATTTTTAGTGATTCTTTATTTATTGATATTCATAGATACTCAACATTAAATCATCTAAGAGTATTGTATAGTCAGAAGAAAGCTTTACAATTTTATAAAAAAAATGAAATTGACACAATAAATTTTATAAAAAAAAAAGATAATAAATTAATTATAGCAGCATCCATACAACCAGAAGCTAGTTCTTTTCCAGAAAGTGCTGACTGGAATCACATGTTTGATATTTTATTAGAAATAAGAAGATTGGGGTATAAAAAAAAAATTTTTTATAAAGAGCATCCTGTCATTAAAACTTATACTGACAAAATCACAAAACATTCCAGGAAAGGTATATCAAGAAATGTTGAATATTATCAATATTTTAAAAATTTAGAATGTTCTTTTTTAAAATTAGATTTCAATTTATTAGAAAAAAAAATAATGGAAAATTCAGTTATTTTTGCAATGGGTAGTACTCTTTGTGTAGAAAGAAGTATACTAGGCTATAAATCTATTTACTTTGGAAATCCTTGGTGGAAAGGTCTTCCTGGTACAATTCATATATCTAAATTAAAAAGTTTAAGCAATATAGATTATTTATGTGGCTATGATAAAAAAATTGAAATTAATGCTGAAAAATTCTTAAAGAAAAAACTTAATTATAAACTTTTTGAAAACAATATTGGTCTTCATGCTCTTGCATCAAAAATTAAATCAAGAAATAGTAAAAAATTTAAAGACACAATTAATAAATTGATAACTAAATTTTAAATATCTTTTTTTGATCTATTTTAAAAATATCGTCACAATAACTTAAATTACTTTCACGATGAGTTATTACAACAACGGTCATTTTTGATTTAAGGTCTAATAGTGTTTTAAAAATATCCTTTTCTAACTCTATATTTAATGTGCTTGTCGCCTCGTCTAAAATTAATAAATCAGGTTCATTGTATAGTGCTCTTGCCAAACCTATTCTTTGAAGTTGTCCTGATGAAATATTTATACCAGCTGAGCCAATTCGAGAATCAACTCCATTTGGTAAATCATTAATAAATTCTGAAACTTTTGAGTTTTGAATTGCTTTATTTATTTTTTTATCATCGATTTCACTATCTTCAAAACCTAGTGCAATATTTTTTTTTAAAGTGTTGTCTAAAACAAAAATTGATTGCGGAACATATCCAATACTACTTCTCCAGCTATTAACTTTACCTGGATCAGTATTAATTTCTGTAGTGTCAGCATAAATTGAACCATTGTTTTGCTTTATTAAGCCCATTAAGATTGATACCAGTGTGCTTTTACCTGAGCCACTTTTTCCAGTAATAGCTGTTAAGGTATTTTTTCTAATTTCAAAATTTAAATCTTCTAAAATTTTTTTATTTTCATATGAAAAACTAATATTTTTAAATTTTATCTTATCTTTAAATAAAATTTTTTGTATTTTTTTTTCCTCGATAATATTTATAGAATTATTATTATTATACAAATTTATTTGAGAGGTTAAAAGATCAACTGTTATCTTTCCAAAATTTATTACTTGAACTGAATAAAATATTTTATTTGTTGAGGGCAGAAGTCTTAATATGCAAGCAGCAGTAAAAACAATTTGAGGAAGCGAAGAGTTGAGATCAATTGTTTTGTTTGCAAAAAAAACAAGTATTCCACTAAAAATTGTTACAATGAATATTTCTGTTCCAATTTTTGGTACTGCTCTTAGAACAGACTGATACATTCTGGGAATTAGAATATTGTTATAGTTAGCATTAAAATTTTTTAAAAAAAGGCTCTCAGCACCTCTTATTATAATATCTTTAATCCCAACAAAAATCTCATTAACTAGTTTAATTCTTTGCCTTTCATGAAATTGTCTTTGACCACCATAATATATAAGTTTTTTCTTGTAAAAAGAGACAAATATAAAAAAGGAAATAAGTAAAGAAGCAATCACAATTGTAGTAGCTATTGGATTTATATATAAAAAAATTAAAAGTATGCTTGATGCTATCAATGCTTCCGTAGCTAAAAAAAAACAATTTAAAAGAATATCATTAAATTTCCATACTTCTTGTGTAATATTGTGAACTAGATATGAAGAATTATTTTTAACAAAAAAGCTATAGTTTTGAGACATGTAAGATTTTAAAATGCCCATTGCTACATGGTGTTCATTTTTAAAAATAAAAAAATAAATATACTTCATTGCATAATAATAAAAAAAATTTTTAATAACGATAAAAAGAAAAAATGAAATTATTATAATATATTTTAATGTAATTAAATCTAGGTCGGAAAAAGCTAAATAGTTATTTTTTAGATTTATAATATAATTTTCATTAACAAGAACGCTCACTATTGGAATAAGCATGCTTATTCCAAAAATTTCAAAAATTGTAACAAAAAAAATTAAAGTAGTTATAATAACTGACTTTTTTTTTTCTTTAGGTGATAATAAATTGAAGATTTTTAGATATATTTCCATGGATTTAATTTAATAACAACAAAATTACATTGTAACTTTTAAAATTTTTTTAACTTTATTTTTTCTCCATTTTGGATAAAGAGTAACTTGTGCCATATCTCTATAATCTTTTGGTATAGATGCTCTATGCAAGCATCTAGATGAGTCTAAAATTACATAGCTACCTGGCTCACCAACAAAATAATCTTGGCCATCAGCTTTAAAATTTGCAGTTATATGTCTAATTTTATACCTATCTCTAAGTATATGCCAATTTTCAATAGTTTTTTTTCTATTTAGGAATATCAAAGGACCGTCCGCCATAGAGGTTTTTGAAATTAAAAAAAATATTTTCAGCACCCTGTTACCGCTATTAGAGTCTTGATGCCAAATGTTTGAATATATATCTAGTTTCTCCAAATAAGCCGGTATATTTTTAGTTCTAAAACAAAGCACCTCATCACAAATAAAATCTTTTCCCAAATAATTTGTTATTTCGTTCATATGAAGATCAATTATTTTCAAAAAAGGTTCTGGCAAATAATCTAAACTATAACTTTCGGCATGTGTTTTATCAGCATGACCCCAACTGGTTGTTTTTTTATCAAATTCTAATTTTCCACTAATTTTACCTTTGACTATATCAAATTCTTTATTTGACTTTATATTTGGATCAATAAATGAAAAAAAATAATCAATTAATAATTCTCTAAAACGAGCTTGTGAACCAAAAAATGATTTAGATAATAAATATTCGATTTTATGGATAAGATACTTTAAATTTTTATACATATTCAATAAATTTTTACTCTATAATAAATAATTTAAAAGAATAAAATGTTAAAAAAAAATCTTTATATAAAAGAAGTTGATGGTCTTAGAGCTATAGCTGTTTTATCAGTAATATTTTTTCATTTTGATTTTTATTTTGAAGATTTCTGGTTGTTTAAAGGTGGATTCATAGGTGTCGATATTTTTTTTGTAATTTCAGGATTTGTGATTACTTATACAGCCTTAAAAGATTATGATAAGGGCAAATTTTCTATTATTAATTTTTATAAAAAGAGAGCCAAAAGAATTTTACCAATATTCTTTACTGTAACTTTTTTTACTCTAATATTTTCTTATCTAATATATTTTCCTGATTTTCTAGTTGAAGTTGGCAGATCTACTTTATTTTCTTTGTTTTTTATTTCCAATTTTTTTTTTCATTATAAAAGTAAAATTTATGGTGAAGAAGAAACAGGATTTATTCCCAATTTACATACCTGGTCTTTATCTGTGGAAGAGCAGTTTTATATCTTTTTTCCAATTATATTTCTTATTTTTTTTAAATTTTTTAAAAAAAAATTTTTTTTAATAATCTCTTTAGTTTTTTTAATATTTTTTATATTTGGAATGTATACAAGTTACTATCATTCATCTTTTAATTTCTATATAATTTTATCTAGAGCTTGGCAATTACTCTTAGGTGTTATGGTTGCTTATGTTGTTTATATAGACAAGATCAATATCAAAAAAAAAAATGCTGAACTTATTTGTTTAATTTCATTAATAATTTTATTAATAAGTATTTTTTTTTTATTTGATGTTAACAACTCAAATCCTAATTTAATTACATTATTACCACTTTTATCAACGGCCCTAATAATAATTTTTTGTAATAAATCAAATATAGCAAAAGTAATATTAGCAAATTTTTTTTTACAAAATGTTGGAAAAATTTCCTACTCTCTTTACATGTGGCATTTTCCAATTATTGCTCTCTGGAAAGCTAATTTTTATCAAATTTCAAACTTTAATGAGAAAATATTAATATTTTTGATAATTATATTTTTCTCTATAATTGGATATTTTTTAATTGAAAAAAAGGTTCGATACTCAAATGACAAAAGTTTTAGAAAATTTATTTTAACAGGCTTAATATTTTTTATTTTATTAACGATATTTTCCTTTTTATTAACTAAAAAAAGCATAAATCTAAAAAAATATCCAAAAATCGAGAATTATGAGTTTAACAACCAGAAATTATTAAAAGAAAGAACAGATTTTGTTAATAAGCACTATATTACACCAACTGAATTTGGTTCAAATTCAAAAAAAAAGGTCTTGTTTATTGGAAACTCATTCGGACAAGATATTTTAATTTCTCTTAACTTTTCACAAAAAATTAATCAAAACTATGATTTAAGAATTTATCGCACTCAAATAGAATGTTTGTTGCAAAATCTAAAAATGAAAAAATTAAATTGCTTAATGATTGGTGGTGATTACGAAAACAACAAAATTAATATTTTAAATTATAAAAAGGCTGAAACAATTGTTTTATCGGCTAAATGGACCAATAAGGATATTAAAAAATTAAAAGATATTATTGAAATTCTCAAAGAAGATAAAAAAGAAATCATAATCATAGGACAAAAACCCTTTTGGAAAATCAGCTTTACAGGAACATTGTTAGATATTTTAATTTATAAAAATTATAAATTTGATAAAAATATAATTAATAGGTCTCCTCGAATTTATTATAATAAGATTTCAAAAATATCTAAATTTTATAATGAAAAATTAAAAGATATTTCTAAAAAAAATAATGTTAGTTTTTTAGATCCTTTTGAACTCTTTTGTGAAATTGAAAATAAAACCTGTCCTGTATTAACAGACGATAAAAAAAAAATTTATTGGGACTATGGTCATTCTACGATTGAAGGGCTAAAATATTTTTCAAAAATTAGTGACAAGCTAAATTGGTTTAATCTAAATTAAGATTTTTTATCAATTCTTTTAAATCTTTATCTGATAAATATTTATCATTATTTAAGCTATTGTATGATTTGCCTCTTTTAATTTTATTATAATTTTTTTTATAAAAGTTTAAACTTTTTTCATTTGAAGGATTAATTATTGCAAAATACTTTCCCAAATCATACGTTGTATAGCTATCAGATGCTGTAATCATTTCTTCATGCAACTTTTCACCTGGTCTTATTCCTATATACTTTATTTTACATTTTTTTGAAATTGACTTAGCTAAATCTATTACTTTAAAGCTTGGGATTTTAGGAACTAAGATCTCTCCACCAACACTATTTTTAATAGACCATAATACCATTTCCGAAGCTTCTTTAAGTGTAATGTTAAATCTTGTCATATTTTTATCAGTAATTGTAAAATAACCCTTTTTTTTTTGCTTAAAAAACTCAGGTATTATTGAGCCCCTGCTAGCCATAACATTTCCATATCTTACGACAGTAAATATTTTTTGTTCATTGCCAATAATATTGTTAGTGGAAGAAAATAATTTATCAGAACAGAGTTTTGTTGCTCCATATAAATTTACTGGAGCAGCCGCTTTATCTGTAGATAGCGCAATTACTTTTTTCACATCACAATCTAAACAAGCATAAATTAAGTTTTGTGCTCCCAAAACGTTTGTTTTAATAAATTCGAACGGGTTATACTCTGAAGCAGGAACTTGCTTTAATGCTGCTGTATGAATAACAATATCAATTTTTTTTAAAGCTAATTTCAATCTTTCTTTGTCTCTTATATCACCCAGAAAAAATCTGAATCTTTTATCAGACTTTACAAATGGCTCTTTGCTCATTTCAAATTGTTTTAACTCGTCTCTACTATAAATTACTATTTTTTTGATATTTTTGAATTTTTTACTTATATAATGAGAAAAAAATTTTCCAAAACTACCTGTACCCCCAGTTATTAAAATAGATTTATTATTCAAATTCATGATATTTCACTATTAATTTACAAATTTTTTTAACATCAATTAATTTTAAATCGCTATATAATGGTAAACTTACTGATTTGATATAATATAATTTTGAATTAGGAAAATTTTTTGAATTTATCTTCTTGAAAGCCTTAAAATGCCAGATTGGCGTATAGTGGACCTGACAAATAATGTGATTTTTTAACATATATTTTAAAAAAGCTTCTTTCTCTGAAAAAGTATGGATTTTTTTAAATATTACATTTAATAAGTGGACAGAAGATAGTTGTTTTGCATCTTTAATAATTGGTATCTTGATAAAATCTAAATTTTTTAGATAGGAGATGTATGCATTCGCTAATTTAATTTTTTTATTAATATTTTTTTTTATATTTTTTAATTGTGAGATTCCTAGCGCACAATTTAGATCAGATAATCTAAAATTAAAACCAAGTGTTGAATTTTCATATTCCCAATGGTTGTAGATTTTATTTTTTGGTTTATTTAATGGTCTTACCAAGCCATGAGATCGCAATAGTTTTGCTCTATTGAAAATTTTCAAATTATTTGTCGTAATTAAGCCACCTTCCCCAGTAGTAATTGTTTTAGCCGGATGAAATGAAAATGTACTTATATCACTGTGGCTACACGACCCTATAAAGTAACTTTTTTTATTATTTAAAAAATATTTTGATCCTAATGCATGACACGCATCTTCTATCAGGTAGCATTTATATATTTTTTTTAACTTATAAAAATCTATTACATTATAAGCATGACCACCAAGATACATCGTTAAAATTATTTTAATATTTTTAAGCCCATTTTTTTTTATACATTGTTCCACAAGTTCAGGTGTCGATTGTCCTGTATCAGGATCAACATCACTAAAGTATATTTTTAATTTTAAAAATTTAGCCATATTTACGGCTGCAATAAAGTTTACTACTGGCATAATTATTATATCGCCCTCGACTGCACCTACAGACATAAAGGATAATAATAATGAAGATGTAGCAGAATTGGTTGTTAGGGCGTACTTTGCTTTGCAAAATTGACTTAATTTACGCTCAAATTTTTTTACTAAATTGCCTGTCGTTAGCTTTTCCTGCTTTAGAGCATAACTTAAATATTTAAAATCTGATTTATTAATTGTATGATTTGTATAATTTATAAACTTCATAATAGTTTTAATATTTTTTCAGGATTTTTATATTTTATAATCTTTTTTAATAAATGAAGGTTTTGAATAAAAAAATTATGATCTTTAATCGTGTCTAATGTTAATCTAATATTTGAATAATCTTTTTTAAAAATTTTAAAATTTTTAATTTGAGATTTTTTTTTTCTGTAAATCCATTTTGTAACATGTTCTAAATCACTATCGATATTAGCACTATAATATGCATCCTCTAATAAATTAAAATTAAAAATTTCACAATCAAAACCGTGCGGTATATGCCTAGGTTTATTATTGGTTAGAAAATTTAATTTTTTTTTTTTAAATTCAACTAACATCTTATCAACTAGCCAAGGATTTATGAATGGGCAATCAGAAGTTATTCTGATTATATTTTTTATATTATGTTTTTTTGCTGCTTTATAATATCTTTCTAAAACATTGTTTTCTTTGATTTTTTCACTAGAGAAAAATAATACATCATTTTTTATAGCAATATCTCTAAAAATATTTTTTTTCGGATTTGAAGAGGCAATAACTATTTTATGAACTTTTTTTATTTTTTTTAAATTTTTGACAAATATTTCAAGATAATTTTGTCTTGTATTTTTGTTGGGTGTCAATAAAATTTTTCCGGGTAACCTTGTAGAGTTGTATCTGCATTGGGTTATTATTCCAAAGTCATGTTTCATTTTATTGTGTGACTTTTTTTATAGGTGAATTTTTTTTTATATTTTTTGTCGATTTTTTACCCAATATTTTGTTAAAAAATTTTGGATTTAAGCCAATATTTGGTCGTAAACACTTAATATTTTCCAATGTATATATCTCCCCTTTACTTATGTTTTTTATTGCAAATATAGACCTTCTTAATCCTTTATATTGCAACTCACTTTTTTTTCTTACAAATTCTTTTTTACCTGAAATTTTGTAAGCTTCATTTATGCATTCTATATATTCTTTTACCTGCTTACCTTTTAATGAAAATTTTATATCAGGACTATATTTTTGATTTGGTAAAGCAACGTGCTTTTCAAAAATTTCTGCACCATGAGCTACTGCCATTCTTGCAATGTTTAAATCATTCGAATGATCTGAAAACCCAACTTTACAATTAAATTTTTTTTGTAGAATATTTATATTGTTCAAATTAAAATCTGCTTTTTTTGCGGGGTAGGTACTGACACAATATAATAAAACAACACTTTTGGCTCCAAATTTGATTGCTGTTTCGTATGCTAAAGATATCTCTTTTAAATTTGACATTCCTGTTGAAATTATCATATCTTTTTTTTTACTAGCAATATAACTGATTAAAGGAATATCAGTGATTTCAAAAGAAGCCACTTTGTATATGGGGCAATTTACTGAATCTAGTAAATCAACTCCTTTTCGATCAAATGGAGTACTAAAACAAAATATTTTTTTTTGTTTACAGTAGTCAAAAAGTTCTCTTTGCCAATCAAAAGGCGTTGAGGCAGCTTTATATAGATCCCACAAATATTTATTCTTCCATATACCATTTTTTATTTTTAAATAATCTTTTTTTGCATTTAAAGTCATGCTGTCTGCTTCATAAGTTTGTAATTTAATTGCATCAGCACCATTACTGACAGCCATATCAATTATTTTTTTTGCATTTAAAAAAGAACCATTATGATTAGCCGAAATTTCTGCAACAAAAATTGGATGATTTATTTCTTTAAAGATACTTTTGCTTTGCATAAAATTTCATTTTCTTTTAAGTTTAAATTGCTTTCGTATAGCTCTATTTTAACATTTCCATAATCTATAAATGCTTTTGAAAAATTTTTTTCATTTAGTGAAAGCATTCTTATATGATTATGAAGATAACTTATAGGTTTGTTTTTGGGAATTTTACTCATGATTGGATTTCTTCTTTTAAAATTCATAACCTTACCAACTTGTTTTTTTCCATTAATTTTTTTCATCTTTATAATAAGATTAATCATTTCTAAAATTTTAATATATATTCTTTCGTAAATTTCCGTAGCATTGCCATGTAAACTTACATCTTTTTTCATTACAATTTTTCCAGTATCAAGAGACTTTTCCAATATAATTGCACAGATTTTTGTTTTTTTAAAGTTTCTGATTATCATATTTTGGATGGGTGAACCACCTCTGCCATAGGGTAGTGGTGATGAGTGAAAACCTATACACAAAAATGAGTCTATAATTTTTTGTGGTATAAGATTAGACCAGTGGGGTACAAAAATTATTTTTGGATTAATGCTTTGTATATTTTGGAAATTAACTTTTTTTTTATTCCGGATAAATACTATTTTACTCCTTCTCGTATTAAATTTTGGCTTAATTCTCTTAAAAAAAATGTCTTTACTAATGATTAGAATCATATAATTGAATATACTATAATTGCATATTATATTTGTATATTATAAAGTTTATTTAACTAAAATTTCATTTATGTATAAAAAAGTAATTAGATGTAAAGTTTGCATAATGCCAAACACTAAACCAGATTTACATTTTGTAAATGGTGTTTGCTCAGGATGTTTGGCTTATAAAAAAAGAATTAAAATTGATTATAAAAAAAGAGAAAAAGAATTTATAAAAATAATTTCTTATCATAAAAAAAATAAAAAAAGTCCATATGATTGTATAGTGCCAGTGAGTGGTGGAAAAGATAGTTTTTTTCAAACAATTAAATGCCTTGAATACAAACTTAAGCCATTATGTGTTGTTGCTTCTACTCAAAAATTATCAACTATCGGTAGAATTAATATTGAGGCATTAAAAAACCTTGGTGTAGATGTTGTTGAATTTTCTCCAAACAAATTAATAAGAAGCAAAATTGACAAATTTACTTTAAAAACTATTGGCGACATATCATGGAGTGAGCATATGTGTATTTGGTCAATCCCTTTTAGAATTGCACAAAAGTTTCAAATTAAATTAATTATTTGGGGTGAAAATTCTCAAAATGAAAATGGTGGGCCTCCTGATAGTCAAGAAAGTAAAATATTAAATGAAAGATGGATCACTGAATTTGGAGGGCTTGGAGGTTTAAGAGCAACTGATTTAATACAACCATTAGAACTTAACCACGATGATATATATCCATATACAATATCTGACCAATTTTCTTTACCAAAAGGTTTTGAAAGTATTTTTTTAGGACAATATTTCCCTTGGTATGGAGTTGATAATTATAAAATTGCAAAAAAAAATGGCTTTAAAGAATATCATAAGATTGTGGAAGGCTCATGCGTCTCCTTTGAAAATCTAGATAATTTATACATGAGGGCTCATGATTATTTTAAATTTTTGAAGTATGGATACGACAGAGTAACTGATTGGTTATGTTGGAAAATTAGAAGAAATGAAGTTAATAGAACTCAAGCTTTAAAAATTAATTCTAAATTATGTGGTCATTATCCAGATGAATATTTAGGTGAAAAAATAAAAACACTATTAAAGGATATTGGTGTTTCAGTTAAGGAATTTAATAAAATCTGTGATAATTTTGTTAATAAAAAAATTTTTAAAAAAAATAAAAAAAACAATTTAATTAAAGATAAACAAAATAGATATATTTTAGATGAACAAAAATTCTGATCATATAAAAATATTAATTTTAAATTACAATGATGGAAATATTGGCTCTATAATAAATGCCTGTAAATTATTTTCATCAAAAATAAGATTTTCAAATAAAATAAAAGACTTGGATTGGGCTGACAAAATAATTTTACCAGGGCAAGGTAAGTATGATTCGATCATGAATAATCTTGATAAAAATATAGAGCTAAAAAATAAATTAGTTGAAACCGTTTTGGAGAAAAAAAAATCTATTTTAGGAATATGTGCTGGTATGCAAATTTTTTCTAAAGTTGGTTTCGAAGAAAATAAAACTTTAGGATTAGATTTTTTTAATGGAAAAGTTATAAAATTAAATGAAAATCAAAAAAAAAATAAAAATAAAATTAAAATTCCACATATTGGCTGGGCTACAGTAGAAATCAAAAAAAAAAATAAACTATTTTTAAATATTAAAAATAATTTTGACGCTTATTTTTTACATGGGTATTACTTTGAAGATCTAAAACAAGGTCACGTTTTGGCAAGTAGTAAATATGGTGTTAAATTTCCATCAATAATTAATAAAAAAAATATATATGGAACACAATTTCATCCTGAAAAAAGCTTAAAAAATGGTCTAACTTTATTGAAAAACTTTATTGAATTATGTTAAATAAAAAACAATCAAAAAAAATTAGAATAATTCCATCTATCCTTCTTAAAAACTCGCTTACTATAAGGGGAAAAAACTTCCAACCGTGGCGGATAACTGGTGACATAAAGCAAGCTGTAAATTTGCACTCTACTAGAGAGGTGGATGAACTTTTTATAATGGATATAGAAGCGCATAAAACAAAAATTAATTTTCAATTAATTAAAGATTTATCAAAAAATATTTTTATGCCATTTGTGTATGGTGGTGGTGTTAAAAATTTTAATGATTTTAAAAAATGTCTTTCAGTTGGGGCAGACAGAGTTTCAATTAATTCAGCTGCCATATTAAACCCTGACTTAATAAAAGAAATTGTTAAAAAAAATGGTTCACAATCACTTGTGATTTCAATTGATTACAATAATAAAATGGAAATTATCATTAATTCTGGAAAAAAAAATACTAAAATTAAATTAATTTATTTCATCAAAGAGGTTATTAATAAATGTCAACCAGGTGAATTACTATTAACTTCTATTAGTAACGATGGCATGATGAAAGGTTATGATATTAAAAATTTAATTAAAATTTCAAAAATTAGCAAAATACCGATTGTTGCTGCAGGAGGAGCTGGGAAAAAAGAAGATTTTACAAACCTAATAAATAAAACAGGAATTTTAAATTTTGCAGCTTCAAGTATATTTCATTTCACAAGAGAGACACCTGATACCATAAAAGAATATCTAGAAAGTAAATCTTATTTGTGTCGTAGATAGATTTATTCTAATAATAGACTATGAATATAAAAATAAAAAAAGCAAAAGCTCAAGATAAGAATTTCATACTAAAAACTAGGAATGAGAATTCTAAAAATCTTTTTAACCAAAGTCTTATTTCAAAAAAAAACCACTACTCCTGGTATAAAAAAAAGCTAACCACAGCTGATTCACTATTATTAATTATTTACCTTAATAAAAATAGATGTGGCTATATTAGATATGACTTTAAGGATTTTTTTGCTGAGATATCAATAGTAATTAAAAAAAAAAATCAAGGTAAGGGAATAGGTGCAAATGCTTTGATGGAGTCTGAAAAAAAATTGAAAAAAGATTTAATACTTATTAGCAAAATAAAACCAAACAATATTAAGTCAATTAAAATATTTGAGTCAAATGAATATCGAGAGTTATCATCCCAAAAAAAAGAAAAAATTTTTTATAAAATTCATAAAAGAATAAAAAAAAATAAATATATTGAAACAATAAATAAAATTGAAAAAATTAGATCAAAAAATAATGTAAATTGGATGGATATTCTAAGACTTTCATTTGAAAAATCTCCATATAAGGCCAAGAATATTTTTAAACAAATTATGCTAGACGATAAAAAAATAAGCAAACTGTCAAAAATATTATCAAAATAATTATCTTTTAATCTCTTTAAGCAGACAAAAAGACTCTGCAAGTTTTAACCCCGACTCTCCTCCTCTAAATTCATTTAAATTTTTAATTTTTTTTAATGATCTTGAATGAGGATATTTTTTTAACTCAGAATTATAAATAATAAGAGCCTTTTCTTTTTTTTTCCAAAATTTATCTACGGCTATATATGTATTAGGATTAAACCTTTCTTCATTAGTTTGATAACTATAATCTGTTGATGAGGGTACCTCATATGTAAATATGTTGGTCCATTTTTCATCATTTTGAGGTCTAAAAGCTGTTAACGCAGCCCTTGTTACAATACAATGATCTACATTTAAATCAAATGGATGGTGAGTAAAAATAATTTTTGGCTTAATCTTTTTTTTAACTTTTTCAATTACTTTAACAATTTTTAGTAAGGGATAGCTATCCATTTGATTATCTTCAAATTGAAAACTCTCATCTAGCAATGGTTTAAAATTTAGTATTTTAGAAGCTTTAATAAAGCTTTTTTTTCTTTCTATAATATGACTATTTTTTTTTTTATACTCTCTTGAATTTACACCATTGGTCATAGCGAGACAAAAAACTTTATATCCCTCGGAAGCATATTTTAAAATGGTTCCTCCACAACCTAATGTTTCATCATCAGGATGTGCAGCAAGGATTAATATATTGTTTTTTTCCATCTAAAAGGAATTTTTTTTAAAAGATTACCTTAAAGTGCCTTCTTGATAAGCATAGTTCAATGAATCTTTTGTAGTTTTATTTCTATTAACTTTATCTTTTTCTTGATGCTTGGAATGCTCATCATAACCACCTGTTTTCATTAATGTTTTTTTTTCCAAAGAATTACCAAACTTCTTATTCAAGTGAGCTAACCAATCCATCACTTCTTTTTTAAGCTGATCCTCATTCATTTTTGTCATATTAAGACTAAAATCTTGTCTTTCGGTTATTGCTGTTAAAAATTCATCAATATTTTTAATATACCCATTTTCTATTGCATGTTTCCACATTCCTGTTTCTGGTAATGGCAATAAAAAACCTGCACTTGGATAGACTCTTAAAGTCTCAAGTTTTGTAAATGTTTCTTTCAATGTTTCACTATCTTCTTCTGGATAGCCTATTACTAAGCTTGTATTTGTTATAAGTCCTGCTTCATTACAAATTCTGACTTGTTCAGCAAAATATTCAGATTTAACTCTTTTGTTCATTGATTCTAAAATTTTATCACTTCCAGACTCTAATGAATAACCTGCGGATACACATCCAGCTGTAACAAATTTTTTAGCTAGATTTAATCTATCTTTTCTTGGAATTTCTTTTCCTTTCAAGTCTTTATTCATTCCCATCAAGTCGGCTCTTATTGCACATGTCCAGTGTATTTTTAAATCAGCTTCAATTAATTTATCTACAAATTTTTCTGCTGGCCTTAGTTTGTGGAATGACAATTCATCCCAAAAATTAAAAAAGTTAGCACCGTATTTTTTTTGATTTTGCTTAATTTCAGCAATTACATTTTCTGCTGATCTATGTCTATATGGATCGTGCCAAAAAACGTAATGACAGAAAGTACATTTAAACACACAACCTCTTGCAGTATTTATTGGCATTGGGACAGCTTGATTTTTTTCATAAAACCAAGAGTGAGAAGCTCCAAATCTTTTTCCTGATGTTAAGTAGGTCTCAACATCAAACATTTCCCAATCTGGAAATGGGAAATCATCTATATTTTTTACTGCTTTTCTTTTTCCATTGTTAATAATTTTATTATTAGATCCTCTATAAATTATTCCTTCAATTCCAACTCCCTTTATTGTGGCCGGATATCCTTTGTTCATGTGTGGAATGTCAACCTCGGGTTCTGAAATTTCTCCCAAAGGCTTATCATCTCTCAATGCCGTTAAAAGTTCAGTCATGGTTATTTCTGCTTCACCATACACAACAACGTCGACTTTTGTCGTTTGAAACAATACTTCTGGGATACTTCCACCGACTGAATTTCCAACTATAATTTTTGAATTAGGTTGGTGTTCTTTAATCATATTTATACACCACTTAACCCATCTATAATGCGTAACTATACTTCCTAAGCAAATAACATCGTATTTATTTTTAATAAAATAATTTTCTACATATTTATCATCATATGCCGCAACATCTATATCAAAAAGGTCAAATTTAAATCCTTGCTGCTTAACATAAGTCATTACATAACTTAGTCCAACCGGAAGGTATAAGGAGCTATTTTTTGATCCACCTCTTAAACTCGGATTAATAAAAAGTATTTTCATATCAAAATTTTTTAGCACAATATGAGTCTAATTCAATCAATGTTTTGCTAATTAAATGACGCATAAATATGGTTATTTTTGTTTTTTTCTAAATTAAATGTGATAAAAATCCTCAACTGAAATACATGGTGGGAAATCAGTGTGAAATTCATTGGCTGTACCTGCAACCGTAAAGTCGGAGCGCCACCCAGTTTAGTCCGCTGTTGAATGATGG
>Ga0114997_10000289_pt1 | contig 40065 bp, 40 predicted proteins | sample ArcticOcean_MG_C_2_FD_87045 | JGI IMG/M metagenome (GOLD analysis project Ga0114997, IMG submission 87045) | Marine microbial communities from western Arctic Ocean - ArcticOcean_MG_CB4_136 | ecosystem: Environmental > Aquatic > Marine > Oceanic | place: Arctic Ocean: Canada Basin | collected... | reverse complement strand
TCGACTGGTTTTGCTTCTTTTATTGCATCATTCCAATCAATATCATTTTTATCCAAATCAGCTTTAAAATCTTTTCTTTGGTAAATAATACATTTATCAACTTTGTGTTTTGCTAGTTCAATTGCTTTTTTTAAAAGAGGTTTGTATGCAATTGTTTTACCAGGCTCATAACCACATGATGCTGATAAAATAATTTTAGCTTTAGAATCATCAATTCTACTAGCAAGTTCGTTAGCTGCAAAACCTCCAAATACTACCGAATGTATTGCTCCAATTCTTCCACATGCAAGCATAGCAATGACAGCCTCAGGGATCATAGGCATATAGATTATAACCCTATCTCCTTTTTTAATTCTTTGATTAACTAAAGCTCCTGCAAAGATTGAGACTTGATCTTTTAATTCAGAGTAAGTTATTTTTTTTTGCGAATTTGTTATCGGGCTATCGTAAATAATAGCTAAGTTATTACCTTTTCCATTTTCAACATGTAAATCTACAGCATTATAACAAGTATTTGTTATTCCATCTTCATACCATTTGTAAAAAGGAGGGTTGTCAGAATTTAAAATTTTTTTAGGCTTTTTATACCAAAAGATATCATTTGCTACATCAGACCAAAAAGCTTTTGGGTCTTTTATGGATCTTTGGTAAGTTTCTTGATATTTTTTTACCATATATATTAATGAACAATTTTAATAAGATATTAAAACATACCATTTTGACTATTGCATTATCTTATTTAGCATATATTTAGATAGCTTAAGTTATGGCTAAAATTACTTATATAGAACACGGTGGAAAATCTCATACAATTGAGGTAGCTAACTCTTTAACGGTAATGGAAGGAGCTGTCCAAAACGATATACCAGGTATCGATGCTGATTGTGGTGGAGGATGTGCGTGTGCAACTTGCCATGTATACGTTGATGAAAAATGGTTTAGTAAATTACCAAAAATAGAAAGTACAGAATTAGATATGATTGATGTAGCTTATGAACCGGGAAAATATAGTCGATTATCTTGCCAAATTATTGTAACTGATGAACTTGATGGTTTGATCGTAAAAATGCCATTAAAACAAGGTTAAATTAAATATGATTAAAACTGATGTATTGGTTGTTGGTGCAGGACCAGTTGGTCTATTTGTTGTTCACCAATTAGGACTAATCGGTTTGAAAGCTGAAGTTGTAGATAATTTAGATAAAATAGGTGGGCAGTGTATTGAACTTTATCCAGATAAACCAATTTATGACATTCCAGCATTGCCTGAGTGTACTGGAGAAAGCTTAACCAAAAATTTATTAGAACAAATTAAACCATTTAAACCTAGTTTTCATTTAAATGAAAGAGTTCAAGAAGTTTCTAAAGAAAAAAATAATTGGAAGATATTAACGAATAAAAATACAACCTTTGTAGCCCCTAATATAATTATTGCTGCAGGCGTTGGTTCATTTGAACCAAGAAAATTTACAGCCGAAGGAACAGAAAAATTTGAAAACAATGGTATCTTTTATGCTGTAAGAGATAAAAATATTTTTAAAAACAAAAAAGTTAGTATTTTTGGTGGGGGAGACTCAGCGCTAGATTGGGCCATTGAATTATCTAAATTTTCTGAAGTAACTTTAATACATAGAAGAAATGAATTTAGAGGAGCAGCACATAGCGCGGAAATAGTAAGAAAACTGGGAAAAGAAGGAAAATTAAAAATTAAAACACCATTTCAATTAAAATCAATTGAAGGAAGAGAAAATATCGAATTAATTTCAGTAAAAGACGACGAAGGTAAAGTTGAAACAATTGAAACAGAATGTGTACTTGGCTTTTTTGGTTTGCTTATGAAATTGGGACCTATTGCAGAATGGGGATTAAATTTAGAAAAAAAAACAGTACCTGTTAATACAGAAAATTTCCAAACTAACAAAGAAGGAATATTTGCAATTGGAGATATATGTACCTATCCAGGAAAACTAAAATTAATTTTGTCTGGATTTCATGAAGGAGCACTAGCTGCGAGAGCTTGTTTTAAGTTAGCTAGACCCAACGAAAAGTACCGATTTGAATTTACAACAACTTCCAAAACTTTACAAGAAAGATTAGGAGTTAAAAAAACTGATTGAGCTATTTTATTCTAATACTCCAAATGGAAAAAAAATTTCCATTATGTTGGAAGAAATTAATTTTGATTATAAAATAACAGAAGTAGACATTTCTAAAGGTGATCAGTTTAAATCTGATTTTAGAAAAATAAGTCCACTAAGCAAAATACCAGCCATTATTGATCATAAAAGTAAAATTAGTTTTTTTCAATCTGGAGCTATTTTAATTTATTTAGCTGAACAAAGTAAAAAATTTTATGATATTGAAAATAGAGATGAAATCAATCAATGGCTAATGGCTCAAATGAGTGACATAGGACCGATGTTAGGACAGCATCATCAATTTCATCATTACAACCCAGGAAAAAGTAAATTTGGGGAAGAAAGATATTTTAATATTGCTAAAAGATTGTATAAAGACTTAGACGATCATTTAAAAACATCAGAATTCCTTGGAGGTAAAAAATATTCCATTGCAGATATTGCTACATTTCCTTGGATTGCTAGACATAATTGGCACGACATTGGTTTAGAAAAATTTCTAAATTTGACAAGATGGTATGAACAAATATCTAAAAGAGATGCAGTGATAAAAGGGTTTGATTGTTTAAAAAAAGGTGAAAAAATACCAAAAGTTAATTATTAGCCCGCAAAAACCTTTTCTTTTTTTTCATGTTTCTCTTGAGCCTCGATACATAATGTTGCTATAGGTCTCGCAATTAATCTTTTTAAACCTATCGGTTCACCTGTTTCTTCACAATAACCGTATGAATCATCTTTGACTTTTTTGATAGCATTATCTATCTTTGATAATAACTTCATTTGCCTATTTATTCGTCTCATTTCAACACTTTTTTCAGTTTGTGAAGCTGCTTGATCTACTACATCAGGAGAAGAAATTTCACTATCAATATTATTTAGATACAAACCTTTGCTGTTCAGCTCCATTATTTCATTTTTCCAATCGAGCAATCTTTTTTTAAAGTACACTTTGTGCTTTTCGCACATGTATTTTTCTTTTAGGTTTGGTATGTATTTTTTTACCATAAAGTATATTAATATATTTCTTATGGCGGGTGAGTATATTTATCTTTTTAAGACTGTCAAGAAAGATAAATATATATAATTAACTTATGAAATTTGAAAAAATTAACGTTGACAAAGCCCTACTGTGTTTTTTATTTTTACACATTTTTATTTGGACGCTAGTTCCAAGTATTTCAAATGTTAATTTACCATTAGATACCATAGAAGCTTTAGCTTGGGGAAGTAATTTAGATTGGGGATATAACAAGCATCCACCTTTAAGTGCGTGGGCAGTAGAATTTTTTTACCAAATATTTGGAAGTCAAGATTGGGCATATTATTTTCTTAGTCAAATATTTGTTGTATTATCTTTTTTTATAGTTTTTAAATTTTCAGAAGATTTTTTTGAAAGTAAAATTTTAAGTTTAATATCTGTGATGTTACTAGAAGGTATATATTTTTATAATTTTACCACACCTGAATTTAATGTAAATGTTTGCCAATTACCATTTTGGTCTCTAACAGTATATTATTCGTGGAAAAGTATAAAACAAAGTTCAAATATTAATTGGCTACTTTTAGGTTTTTTTGCAGCTCTAGGTTTTTTATCTAAATATTTATTTTTATACCTATTAATCGCAATAGATATATTTTTTATTTACTATTTTATTACTAAAAGGTTTGATTTTAAATGTTTGTTTTCTCTTTTAAGTTTTCTAGTTATTTTAATATTTCATTTAGTTTGGTTGGTAGAAAATGATTATACAACGATTACATACGCACTAAGTAGAACAGAAATGCAAAATTTAAGCTTTTTAAATGAACATGTAATAAATCCTTTAATATTTATCGCTAAGCAATTCGGAATATTAATGCCTTTTTTTATAATGGTTTTATTTATTTTTCCTAAATTTAAAATTAATATTAAACTTAAAGATAAAAAATTAATATTTTTGTTAGTTATAAATATTGTTCCAATAATATTAATGTTTTTAACATCATTATTTATGGGTGTTAAAATAAGAACAATGTGGATGACACCATTTTATTTATTTTTAGGAGTTTTAGTTTTGTATATTTATAAAAAATATTTTGATTTAAAAAAAATACAATCTGCGTTTTCTATATTTTTATTGTTTTTCCTTTTGTCTCCAATTTTATATTACTATATTTCAATATCTCAAACCAATAAAAGAACAGACTATCCTGGAAAAAAAATTTCTTTACTGGTTCAAGAGAAATGGGACAGTAACTTTAAAAATGAGATAGGGTTGGTTGGTGGAGACGAGTGGCAAGGAGGCAACTTATCTTACCATCTTAAATCCAGACCTAAATGGAATAATATTTTAGAAAGTAAAAATAATAATTTGCCAAAAAATATTAACGGTGGCTTTGTTTTAATTGGAAACCCAACTATTTTAAATAAAATTTGTAGTGGTGTATTCTTTACAATAAATAATAGTGGTATTTGTTTATCAGGAATAAGAAAATGAAAAAAATTATAATTTTAATCCCTCTATACAATGACTGGCAGTCAGTTGCAAAATTACTAAAAGAAATAGATTTAGAAAGCAGCAATTGGGACGCTGAAATTTCTATAATTATTATTAACGACGCATCAACTCAAAAAATTTCTTACTTAAGTTCTAATTATAAAAAAATAAAGTCTGTTAAAATTATTAATATGAAAAAAAACATGGGCCACGCAAAATGTAATGCCACAGGATTGAAACATATAAACGAAAAAGAAGATTTTCATTATGTGTTTTTAATGGATGCTGATGGAGAAGATAGACCTGAGGAACTCAATCTTTTGTATAAAAAATCCAAAGAAAACCCGAATAAAGTAGTCACTGCAAATAGGGTTAAACGTTCCGAAGGTCCTCTATTTAGGTCTTTATATGAAATGCACAAATTTTTAACTTATATTTGTACTGGAAAACTTGTTAAGTTTGGAAATTATAGCTGCTTACCAAAAGAAGCTGTAACTAAGCTAATCAAAGAACCTTCTATTTGGAACAGTTTTTCAGGCACGGTTACAAAAATTTTTCATGATCGGGTTTCAATACCTTCTTTTAGAGGAAAACGTTATTTTGGTCCGTCTAAGATGAATTTGCTAAAACTTGTAGTGCATTCTTTTTCTATTATTGCAGTTTTTAAGAATACCATGACTTTTCGTTCAGTTGTATTTTTGATAATTTATTTATTTTTTATATATAATCATCTTTCTATCTTTACTCTTTTTCCTGCTTTAGTTTTAATTATTTTTATATTATTGATCTTTAAGATTTCTTGTCGCGAAAGTGATCTAGAGTTAAATAAATCTCTAGAAAATATTGATACTATTAATATATTAAGCAATCTTGATAGTAGGTAAAAAACCAAGGCACGATGTGTCAATTTTTGAAGCATACTGTCGTTTGATATTCCAGTTTTTTTTTAGACCCGCCTGAGCAACACTTAGTGCATAGCGACCATATTTAACATTGGTACTATCTATTGCCTTCATTAATTTTATTCTCTTTTCGTCATTATTAATTGTTGAAAATAAATTTTTTTTATAAATGTCAGCATCTTTTAAACCTGAAAAAATTATACCAGTTTTTTGATATAGATATCCTTTTTTATAAATATATTTTAAAGCAGTCAAAGCTTGTTTGATTAACACTAAGCTATCGTTCGTTCTTATAGGTAAATCAATATTTTTTGAATTTGCATAATAATTATTTCCTATTTGAAAAGGACTGGTTCTTATAAAAATAGTTATTTTTTTTACTGTTTGATTGTCTAATCTTATTTTTGCAGCTGCGTTCAAGCAATGTGTTGTTATAGCCTCATTGAGATCTTCTATTTTTGTAACTTTTCTTCCAAAAGATCTAGATACACAGCAATTTTTTCTTTTTTCCTCACGCGGCTCTAAAGAGACACAAGGAAAACCCCTCAGCTCCATTGCAGTACGCGATCCAAGGACGTTAGTGTTTTTTTTTATCCAACTGTTATGTATATTTTTAAGATCATAGGCTGTATTGATCCCATTTTTAATATAGAATTTGGTTAACTGACGTCCTACACCCCACACATCATTTATTTTAATTTTTGAAAGAAAATTGTCTATTTGATTTGAATTTACAAAATCAATAACACCAGATTTTTCTTTTTTTGCGATATAATTTGCAGCTTTACTTAAAGTTTTTGTTGTTGAAATCCCAATGCTAGTTGGTATCCCAGTCCATTTTAAAATAGTTTTTCTAATTTTGTAACCATGCTCTAGTAAGTCTTCATTTTTTATTGAAGATAAATCTAAGAAAGCTTCATCGATAGAATAAATTTCCATTTGTGGTGAGAATTGTTTTAATGTTCTCATCACTCTTCTTGATATATCTCCATATAATGAAAAATTTGTTGAAAAAGTTTTTACATCATTTTCTTTTACTATTTTTTTTACCTTAAAGTAAGGTTCTCCCATTTTTATCCCTAAAGCTTTAGCTTCTGTTGACCTAGATATTACACATCCGTCATTACTCGATAAAACTACAACAGGTTTTTTTTCTATTGATGGATTAAACAATCTTTCACAAGAAACATAAAAAGAATTGCAATCAACCAAAGCTATTTTATTGTTATAATGCATGGATTGCATAAGTTACCACACCCCAAATAATAATTTCAGGGTTTTCTGTTAAATTAATCCTATCTTTGTATTCTGCCGATCCAGAGGCTAAAAAAGATTGAGTTTTTTCTTTTATAAAAGTTTTTACAACTAATTCTTCATTAACATTAGCTACGACAGTAGAAAAATTTTTTGGATTTAAACTTTTGTCTACTACCAAAAGATCGTCGTTATGAATTCCCACTTTATTCATGGATTTGCTCTGCACTCTAATAATAAATGTAGATGGTATATTTTTTATTAAATGCGCATTGAGATCAATATCGTCTTCTAAATGATCTGTGGCTGGAGATGGAAAACCAGCTCCAACTTTGTTTAAATGAAATGGTAGCAATACTTTCATAATGTTCTTATTTTGTTCTAACGTATAGCAAGAAACTTGATATATCAAGGTGTGGAAAAGTAGCTAATAGGTTGTATTTTGAGTCCGTAATTGAATCAAAGAAGAATCAAAACGTGAACATCCAAGCTATTTTTTGTAGACTTGTGGATAACCTTAACCAGAGATAGTTTAGTTACTTTATGCTAATTGAAAAGACAGTTGGTTAATAAAAAAATTAAAAAATAAATATAAATGAAAAAATTAACATGCCATTGTGGAGAAGTAGAAGCACAAATAAATGCACCAGATAATTTAGAAAAAATTTTAAAATGTAATTGCTCAATTTGTAAAAGAAAAGGAGCTATTATGTCAATGGTTAAGAACGAAGATTTTAAGATAGTTAAAGGTGAAGATAAATTAAAAATTTATCAGTTTCATTCAAAAGTTGCAAAACACTACTTTTGTTCTAATTGTGGAATTTATACACACCACAACCCAAGAGCCAATCCCGCTATGACAGGATTTAATCTGGGATGCGTAGACAGCATAAATACTTTTGAATTAAAAAATGTTACTATTAATGATGGTCGCAACCACCCTCTTGATCAAAAAAAATAATTAATCCAATGCAATTAGTTAATGAGTGTTTCAATAAAGTTAAAAAAGATTATTTAAAATTTTTAAAAAAAGAAAAAATTTATAACAAATCAATGCTAACACATACTAAAAAACTTGTGGACACATATATCCCAATTGCATTTTGGATAAACAGAAAATATAAAAAAAAAGGTAAAACTTTATTTATTGGGTTGTCAGCAAGCCAAGGCTCAGGTAAGACAACCGTAGCAAATATTTTAAGAATAATTCTAAAAAATTTCTTTAGAAGAAAAATATGTGTTTTATCAATTGATGATTTCTATAAAACTTTAAAAGACCGAAAAAAAATGGCAGAAGATGAACACAATCTATTCAAAACAAGAGGAGTTCCTGGAACACATGACGTTCATCTAATTAAAGACTTTTTTACTTCTCTCAAAGAAAAAAAATTTAAAAAAATTAAATTACCAAAATTTAATAAAGCAATAGATGACAGAGTAAAAAAAAGCCAATGGCAAACAATCAATAAAAAACCAGAGATAGTGTTATTAGAAGGCTGGTGTGTTGGAGCCAAAGCAGAAAGCAACAATTCACTAAAAAAACCAATTAATATACTTGAAAGAAAAGAGGACAAATATTTAATCTGGAGAAAATTTGTTAACGAACAGCTTAAAAAAGATTATAAAAAAGTTTTTTCTATGATTGATCATTATATTTTTATGAGAGCTCCAAATTTTAAAATAGTTTTCAGGTGGAGATTGCTTCAAGAGAAAAAATTAAAAAAAAAAATAAAGTATAAACAACAAATAATGTCTTATAAAAACATTAAACGCTTTATAATGTTTTATCAAAGAGTTACACTGCGAATGATTAAAGATTTAAGCAAGACAGCTTCTGTAGTTATTACATTAAAAGAAAATCATAAAATAGGAAAAATATTATACAGATAAAAATGAAAATATTTTTTAAAATTACACTAACAATAATCTTTTTTTTAAAAGCTTTTAATTCTGAGGCAAACACATTGTTTGAATCTTTAAATTCTGCTTATCTAAAAAACCCTCTTTTAAATGCAGCGAGAGCAAATATGCGTGCATCAAAAGAAGAAAAAAGAGAATCTATAAGCGAGTTTTTGCCCAGCGTCACCGTTTCTGGATATATTAGTGATCAAGATAATGATCTTAGCAGTGGAACAGATACAAATTTTGAACCATCAGAACAGGCAATGGTTATAGAACAAAAAATTTTTCAAGGAGGTGGTGGAGTAGCAAACTTCAAAAAAAAACAATATGGACAAGACTTAGGAATATTTAAACTTAAAAAATCCGAACAAGATATTTTATTAGAAGCTGTAAAAGCTCATACTGAATTGCTCTTAAATATAAAAAAAGTGGATATAAATTTTATAAATATTGATTTATTAGAAAGACAAGTTGAAACTAATCAAAATAGATTAGAAAAAGGTGAAATAAACCTGACTGATTTAGCACAATCAGAGTCATCACTTGCTGGAGCTCGGGCAGAATTAATATCTGCTCAAAATGATCTAGTAACTAGCAAAGCGAATTTTGAAAAAATAATTGGGGAAAAACCAACCAAAAGTATTAAAGAAACGAAAAAAATTGATCTCTACTTACCTACAAGTTTAGCTCAAGCATATAGAATATCAAGTTCTGAGAATCCAAATTTGCAGATAGCTTTATTAGAATACAAAAAATCTAAACTAGATGTAATAATAGCTGGTTCTGAACTTTCTCCCTCCGCAACTTTATCTTATAAAATAGCTGATCAAGATAATATGAGCGCAACAGTGAAAGAAAGAACTCAACAAACAGTCACAGCCAAAGCTTCCTGGCCTTTATTTGCTGGAGGTAGCAATTTATTTAGTCTAAGAAAATCCCTAGAACTCAGGAACCAAAAAGAACTTTTATATCAAGATAGTAAAAAGAAAAACCAAACTGATGTAACAAACGCTTGGTCAAGTTACCAATCTTCAAGTGGCGTGTTAGAATCTATCAGATCACAAGTGCAAGCTGCAGAAATTGCAAACGAAGGAATAACTCAGGAGTATGAATCAGGAAACAAAAGAACAACCTTGGAAGTTATCCAATCTCAAACAATTTTACTTAACTCTAGAATAAATTTTGCTATTTCAGAGAGAAAATTTCTTATATCCAAATTTAATCTTTTATCTGCTGTTGGTCGACTTACAGCAAATCATTTAAAATTAAAGAATTAGAACTATTTACAAATAAAGATTATAAGAGCTTTTATTAACTCTTGATAAAAAGAACAAAATGTGTACATTTATGAATATGATTCGCTAATCAATTTAATAAAGAAAGTGAGATAAAATGACTAAAAATAACTTAAAAATAGTAAAATCAGGAAAAAATCAAGAAACAGAGACCAAAGAAAAAAATAAAGCTTTGGACGCGGCTATAAGTCAAATAGATGAGAACTTTGGAAAAGGCTCAGTGATGAAGCTTGGGCAAAAAGCAGCGATGAATATCGAGGCAATATCGACAGGATCTTTAAGTTTAGATTTGGCGCTTGGAATAGGTGGACTCCCAAAAGGAAGAGTCGTAGAAATTTATGGTCCAGAATCTTCTGGGAAAACAACATTAGCTCTACAGGTAATAGCAGAAGCTCAAAAATCTGGTGGAATTTGTGCATTTGTTGATGCAGAGCATGCATTAGACCCTGTTTATGCAAAAAAACTAGGTGTTAAAACTGAAGAACTTTTAATTTCTCAACCAGATACAGGAGAGCAAGCTTTAGAAATAGCAGATACTCTTATTAAATCTGGATCAATTTCAGCTCTAGTAATTGATTCTGTTGCAGCATTAACGCCAAGAGCAGAGTTAGAAGGAGAAATGGGAGATCACCATGTTGGTTTACAATCAAGGTTGATGAGTCAAGCTTTAAGAAAATTAACTGCCTCAATCGCAAACACTAATACAATGGTTATATTTATCAACCAAATTAGAATGAAAATTGGTGTCATGTTTGGAAATCCTGAAACGACATCAGGAGGAAATGCATTAAAATTTTATTCCTCAGTAAGATTGGACATAAGAAGAATCGGTGCGATTAAAGATAAGGAACAAATCGTAGGAAATTCAACAAGAGTTAAGGTGGTAAAAAATAAAGTTTCCCCTCCGTTTAAAGTTGTAGAATTTGACCTAATGTATGGAAAAGGTATTAGTAAAGTAGGTGAATTAATTGACTTAGGAGCTAAAGCAGACGTAGTTGAAAAAGCAGGTGCTTGGTATGCTTATAAAGGAGAAAAAATAGGTCAAGGTCGCGAAAATGCGAAAATCTATTTAGAACAAAATCCTAAAATTGCCGCTGAAATAGAATTAGCAATAAGAACTAAAGCAGGCTTAGCTGCCGAAAAAATGGAAGGTAACCCAGTAGTTGAAAAAAAAGAACCTTCTTCTGAAAAACCAGAAAACGACAAAAAATAATTAAAATATTTGCTCTCTTAGAAGGGCGCCATAAAAAGCGCCTTTCTACACATCTAGACATCATACTAAAAAACTGTATTCATTAGTTTTATGACTAAAAATACACTAAAAAATATAAGAAAAACTTTTTTAAGCTATTTTTCAAATCATAGTCATAAAATAATTGAATCTAGCAACCTAGTACCACGCAATGATCCAACGCTCATGTTTACCAATTCTGGTATGGTCCAGTTTAAAAATGTTTTTACTGGTTTAGAAAAAAAAGATTATAAAAGAGCTACAACCTCACAAAAATGTGTACGTGCTGGGGGTAAACATAATGATTTAGAAAACGTAGGTTATACTCCGAGGCACCACACGTTCTTCGAGATGTTAGGAAATTTCTCTTTTGGCGATTACTTTAAAGAACAAGCAATACTTTTAGCGTGGGAATTGTTAACAAAAGAATTTAAATTACCAAAAGAAAAGTTGTGTGTAACAGTTTATTCTGACGATGATGAGTCTTTTAGTTTGTGGAAAAAAATTGCAGGCTTAAGTGAAGATAAAATTATTCGAATATCAACTTTTGATAACTTTTGGTCTATGGGTGATACAGGTCCTTGTGGACCATGCTCTGAAATATTTTATGACCACGGAGACAAGTTAAGAGGAGGACCACCTGGTACACCAGAAGAAGATGGTGATAGATTCATAGAGATATGGAATTTAGTGTTTATGCAGTATGAGCAAATATCAAAAAGTAAAAGAATTAGTCTGCCAAAGCCTTCCGTTGATACTGGAATGGGTTTGGAAAGAATGAGCGCTGTATTACAAGGCACACATGACAATTATAAAATAGATCATTTTAAAAAAATTATAGATGCATCTTCAGAAATAACCAAATGTAAAATCAATGAAAAAACAATTGCTAGTCATAGAGTTATAGCTGATCATTTAAGAGCAAGCAGTTTTTTAATTGCTGAAGGTATACTTCCATCTAATGAAGGACGCGGTTATGTACTTAGAAGAATTATGAGAAGAGGTATGCGACATGTTCATAACTTGGGAGCTAAAAACCCTCTTTTTCACAAATTATTCGATGTTCTTTTAAACGAAATGTCAGAAAGCCATCCTGAACTCAACAACGGTAAAGATCTAATTAAAGAAACTTTAAAAAATGAAGAAGAAAATTTTTCTTCTGTTTTGGATCGTGGAATTAAGATTCTAAATAATAATTTAGAAAAAGTTAAAAACAATATTTTGCCAGGCAATGTAGCTTTTAAACTATATGATACATATGGTTTTCCATTAGATTTAACTGCTGACATTTTAAGAAATAAAAATATTAAAGTAGATAGTGATGGCTTTACTAAAGAAATGGAGAGTAGCAAAAAATTAGCAAGGGCGAATTGGAAAGGTTCTGGCGATAAGTCAGTAGAGGAAAAATGGTTCAAAATTAGGAACGAATTAAATCCTACTGAATTTTTGGGGTATGAATTTGATAAAGCTGAAGGAGTTGTTGTTAAAATATCAAAAGGAAAAAATTTTATAGATAATATTAAAGCTGGAGACGATGTTGAAATACTAACTAATCAAACTCCATTTTATGCTGAGTCAGGTGGCCAAGTCGGCGATCAAGGAATAATTCACTCTAATGATTGTAGAATAATTATTTATGACACGCAAAAAAAAATGGGAGACTTACATGTCCATTTAGGCAAAGTCAAAACTGGATCTTTAAAAGTTAATCAAAATGTTAATCTTGAAATTGACATAGAAAGAAGAAAAAATGCAAAAGCCTACCATTCAGCAACTCATTTATTACATGAAGCTTTAAGAAGAACACTGGGTAAGCATGTCACCCAAAAAGGATCTCTTGTAAGCCCTGAAAAACTTAGGTTTGACTTTAGTCACAACAAGCCTGTTGAAAAGGCTGAAATTGAAAAAATAGAAAATTACGTCAATGATATGGTTGGAAGTAATTCAGACATAAAAACAAGAATAATGACCCCCAAAGATGCTGTAGCAAAGGGGGCTCTAGCCATGTTTGGAGAAAAGTATGGTGAAGAAGTAAGGGTATTATCTATGGGCAACGAAGATGGAAAATATTTTTCTACCGAACTCTGTGGAGGCACACATGTTAAAAACACAAAAGAAATAGGAAAATTTAAAATAATAAGTCAATCATCTATTTCTGCTGGAGTAAGAAGAATAGAAGGATTAAGAGATAAACAATTGGAAAATTATTTGAATTTACAAAAAAAAAATATATCTTTACATAAAAAAGAAATACAAAACCAAATTGAAAAAATCAAAAAAGAACTATCAAAATATCCAATTCAACCTAACTATAAAGATAACCTGGATCAGTCTTTAAATTTAAAAAACTTAAATAAGCAATTAGAAACAATTAAAATTCAAAGTATTATTAACGATAGAAATAAAAATATCATCAAAGACAAAACAATAGGTTTATTTACTATAAGAAAACAAATACTTATAGATTTACCACCAAAAGAACTAAGAAAAATTGTAGATAGAAGTAAAAATGATATTAAAAAAGGTATAGTAGTTGCTTTTTCAACGTTCGAAGGAAAAGTTGGTGTTGCAGTTGGAATTACAGACGAGCTTGTTAAAAAGTATGATGCAGTAGATCTTGTAAAAATTGTTTCAGAATTTCTTGGAGGCAAAGGTGGAGGCGGCAGAAGAGATTTTGCGCAAGCTGGAGGAAGATTTAAAGAAAAAATTGGGCATGCTTTTGAAATGCTTTCTAAAAAAATTAATTAAGACTCTTTTTTAAATTAGAACTTATTTCTTCCAAGAATTGATTTGTTGATAAGTATTCTTTATTTTTATTGATCAGCAAAGCTAAGTCCTTTGTCATTGATCCTTTTTCTACTGTATCTATACAAACTTTTTCTAAAGTTTTAACAAATTTTTTTAAATCTTCATTACCGTCTAATTTACCTCTGTGGTATAAACCTCTTGCCCAAGCAAATATGGAAGCTATTGGGTTTGTTGAAGTTTCTTTACCTTCTTGATGTAATCTATAGTGTCTCGTCACAGTTCCATGCGCAGCTTCAGACTCTATTGTTTTGCCATCTGGTGAAATTAAAACACTAGTCATAAGACCCAATGAACCAAATCCTTGAGCAATGGTATCTGATTGAACATCTCCATCATAATTTTTACATGCCCAAATGTAATTTCCATTCCATTTCATTGCGCAAGCAACCATATCATCTATGAGTCTATGCTCGTAAGTAATTTTTCGCTCTTTAAATTTTTTTTCAAATTCATTTTCATAAACTTCTTGAAATAAATCTTTAAACCTTCCGTCATAAACTTTTAAAATCGTATTTTTTGTTGAAAGATAAACTGGCCATTTTCTATTCAAACCATAATTCATGCAAGACCTTGCAAAATCAGTTATAGATTCGTCTAAATTATACATAGATAAAGCAACACCTGGTCCTGGGAAGTTAAAAATTTCAAATTCTTTTTTTTCTTTCCCATTCTCAGATGTCCATTTCATTTCTAACTTGCCCTTACCTGGGACTTTAAAATCAGTAGCTCTATATTGATCACCAAAAGCATGTCTCCCAATAACGATTGGTCTAGTCCAGCTTGGCACAAGTTTTGGAATATTTTTACATAAAATTGGTTCACGAAAAACTGTACCACCTAATATATTTCTTATCGTTCCATTCGGTGATTTCCACATTTTTTTTAATTTAAATTCTTTAACTCGATTTTCATCAGGCGTAATTGTTGCGCATTTAATTCCCACACCAAAAGCACCAATTGCTTTGGCTGCATCGATTGTTATTCTGTCTGAGCTTTTATCTCTAGATTCGATTCCTAAGTCAAAGTACTTAATATTAACGTCCAGATAGGGCAGAATTAATTTTTTTTTGATAAAATCCCATATAATTCTAGTCATTTCATCACCATCTAACTCAACAATTGGGTTTTTAACTACAATTTTTGTCATAATTTATTAATTTAAACAATTGAATTTAGTAACTTAATATACATATTAACTAAAATTATAAAGAATATAAAGATGATAGATTTTTTTTTTCCAAAACTACATAAAGAAGGTTATAGGTTTTTAGCCATAGCATCTCTCGTAACATTTGTTCTTTTATTGATTTCTAACTTTTTAGGAATTCTTAGTTTTATTTTGACAATATGGGTATACTATTTTTTTCGTGATCCAGAAAGACATTCAATAGGTGACGAAAATTACCTAGTTAGTCCAGCTGATGGCGTTATTTCACAAATAATTGAAACTAACGGACCTCTAGAACTCGGTTTAGAAGAAAAAAAATTTACTAGAATAAGCATCTTTATGAACGTTATTAATTGTCACGTAAATAGGGTTCCTTGCACTGGAAAAATTAACAAGATTGCTTATAAAACTGGAAAATTTTTTAATGCTTCTTTAGACAAGTCTAGCAAAGAAAATGAAAGAAATTATATTCACCTTGAAAGTACCAAAGGTGATAATTTAGTTTTAGTTCAAATTGCAGGATTAATAGCAAGAAGAATTGTTTGCGACGCCAGAGAGAACGATAATATCAAACAAGGAGATAGATTTGGAATTATAAGATTTGGAAGTAGAGTTGATTTATACTTTGAAAAGTATGAATTATTAGTAAAAGTAAATCAAAAAACTATAGCCGGAGAAACTCTAATAGCAAAAAAATTATAAAATGTTTGAAAATAAAAAAGAATTTAAAGTAATACCAAAAAAGAATCCTAAATCTCTTCTTCCAAATGCACTAACAATATTTGGTGTTTGTTTAGGATTAAGCTCTATAAAATTTGCAATAGATTTAAATTATTCAATAGCTGTAATTGCAATCGGGTTTGCAGCAGTTCTTGATACCTTAGACGGAAGAGTTGCTAGATTAATAAAAGGCACATCCAAGGTTGGTAAAGAATTAGATTCACTTACTGATGTGATTAGTTTTGGTGTAGCTCCAGGATTTGTAATGTATTTCTGGACCTTAAATCAGTTTGGAAAATTGGGATGGATGTTAGTTTTAATGTATACAGTCTGCTGCGCTTTAAGGTTGGCACGATTTAATTTAACTGAAATAAATGATACAGAAACATGGAAAATAAATTATTTTGAAGGTGTTCCCTCTCCAGCAGGAGCAGGTTTAGTTTTAATGCCACTTATATTAAGTTTAAGTGGAATACTTCAAATAGAAAATTACTCAATTTTAAGTGCAATATTTATTTTAACTGCATCTTTTTTAATGGTGAGTAAAATCCCAACCTATTCATTAAAAAGAATTTTAATTTCAAGAAATTATGCTATTTTTTTATTATTAGGGATAGGGATTTTTGTTAGTCTTTTAATTTTTTATCCTTTTAAAACTTTGTTTCTAACTGGTATAGTTTATATATTTTTAATACCAATAAGTTTTTTAAACTTTAGATATAAAAATAAAAAAGTTTTTACTTCCTCAGTAGATGATGATGAAGATATTCTATAAATTTTGTTATATAATTGAAAAAAAATAAAATCTCAAAAGACTGGAAAAGAAAACATAAAAAAGATCAATTTTTTAGACAGTCAAAGATTGAAGGTTATAGATCAAGATCCGTGTTTAAGTTAATAGAAATAAATAAAAAATATAATTTTTTAAAAAAAAATTCAAACTTAATTGACCTAGGCTCCAGCCCTGGTGGATGGTGTCAATTTGCTGCAAAAAAAATTGAAACTGGTAAAATATTCGCTGTTGATATCAAAGACATGAAAAAAATAGATAAAGTAAAATTCATCAAAGGAGATTTCCAAGAAGATAACATTTTAAGAAAAATAGAACTTTATTTTAATGACAGAATAGACATAGTTTTATCTGACATGGCAACAAATACCTCTGGTAACAAAACTTTAGATTCTCAACGAACAGGAGATCTTTGCATTAAAGCAATGAGTTTATCTCTCAAAACTTTAAAGAATGATGGTGTTTTTCTGTCCAAATTATTCATGGGTGAGATATTTAAAGAAATCAATAGTATCGCTAAAAAATCCTTTAAAAAAGTAGCTATATATAAACCAAGTTCAAGCAGAAAAGAATCTAAAGAAATTTATATTTTTTGCAAAGGTATTTTAAAAATATGATACAAAATACAAAAATGTTATTAATCAGATTATGAAAATTTCTTTAACTATTAAAATCACTATTTTTTATTTATTTGTCACAACTCAAGTCATTGCAGCCCAAACATCTTATTTTGATAAAGGTAAAACATTATATGAAAGTAAAAAATATGATAAATCTAGAATTTTCTTTGAAAGAGATATAGTTTTTAATCCCTTAAGTGAAAAGTCATATTTATTTTTAGCTAAAATATTTAAAAAAAATGAAAATGATGAGGAGGAGGAAATCAATTTAAATAATGTTATGTTAATAAATCCTAAAAACGATGAAGCAATTTATATGTTGATGCTTCTAAAAATAAATCAATCTGATTATAAGAAAACCAAAGAACTCCTTGTGCAGTTTAATTTAGTTTGCAAATCTTTTTGTACTAAAGAAGATGAAATTAAAAAAAAATTAAATAAGCTAAATCCAGAAAATGAAAAAAATAAAAATTAATAAAATTCTGAAACAAAAGGGTGTATCACCAATCGTTTGTTTAACAGCTTACTCAAAATCCACAGCAGAAGTTGCTGATAAATATTGCGATATAATTCTAGTTGGAGATTCACTAGCTATGGTTTTATATGGAATGAAAACAACAAAGGAAATTAAACTTGAAACAATGATGCTGCATTGCAAAACAGTAAAACGGTTTGCAAAAAAAAGCCTGGTAGTTTTCGACATGCCGTACAAAACTTATACTAGTAAAAAACTTGCATACAAAAATGCTACTAAAGTTATGAGCTTTACAAAATGTGATGCAATTAAGCTTGAAGGTGGAAAGAATATATTTGGTATCGCTAAATATCTTGTAAGTAAAGGGATTCCAGTTATGGGGCACATAGGTTTATTGCCACAAACAGCTAATAAATTTAAAGTAACAGGTAAAAATAATTTCCAAAAAAGAAAAATTTTAGAAGACGCTATTGCTATTTCAAAAGCTGGAGCATTCTCAATAGTTTTAGAGTGCGTAGTTGAAAATTTAGCTAATATTATTACAAAAACTATTCCAATTCCAACTATAGGAATAGGAGCTTCAAAAAAGTGTGATGGGCAAATACTTGTTATAGACGACATGTTGGGTTTGAGTGGATTTTATCCCAAATTTGTAAAAAAATACTCCGATCTCAAAGGTATTATGGACAAGTCTATAAAAAATTATGTTAAAGATGTTAAAGAAAGAAAATTTCCTTTTATAAAAAATGTTTATAACTAGAAAATATAAATGACTGAGAATTTATTAGAAGCACAATACGATATTACCAAAATATCTAAATTAAGGATATTTTATGATAAATATAAATTTTTTTTATATTTTTTATTAATTATTTTAATTTTATTCTTTAGTTATTTTAGTCTTTATCTAGAAAATAAAAAAAACAAAAGAGTTTTACTTTCTGACGATTATCTACAAGCAAAAGTCTTTTTAGATAATGGGGAAAAAGTAAATGCAACAAATTTATTAAAAGAAATAGCTCTTTCTAATGATTCAACTTATTCAACTTTGTCTTTTTTTTTATTAATTAATCAAAATCTAATAGTAGATAAAAAAGATATCTCAAATTTATTTGACCATATAATTTCTAAAAATAAATTTTCAGATGAAGATAAAAACTTATTAATTTATAAAAAAGCACTATTTAGCTCTACATATCTTAATGAATCTGAATTGTTAGATGAGGTTAAACCGTTGTTAAACTCAAACACTTCATGGAAAGCGCACGGTCATTTATTATTAGGTGATTATTTTACTTCTAAAAATGAAAATCTTAAAGCAATTGAATTTTACCAACAAGTTTTCAATATTAAAAATCTTAACCAAGACTTATACAGCTATGCTAGATTTCAACTTTCACTAATATCTAATGAATAAATACTTTTCTTTATTATTATTTTTTATTTTAATTTTTGTTACTAGCTGCTCATTTGATAGCAAAACAGGGATCTGGGATGGTCAAAAAGATGAAAAAAAAAGAATATATGCCTTAGAACAAGAGCAAGCTAATACTATTCGTAGAACGAAAATTTATACATCTCAAAAAGTTTTTTCTACAGAAATTCCATTAGAATCTAAAGTTTTATTATCGAAACCCTCTAATAATGTTAAATGGCAAATGCCTGGATTAAATTACCAAAATCTCCTTGGTAATATTTATTTACCTAGCATAAAAAATAATTTTTTAAAAAAAAAAATAGGTAAAAGTAAGTCTTTATTGATAAACATTACCCCTCCACCATTATTCTACGAAGGCAACATTTATATAGCTGATGATACAGGTACAATTTATAAAATAAATGAAAACGGAAAGTTAATTTGGAAAAAAAATATTTATAAAAAAATACATAAGAAAATTTACAAAAGAATAAGTTTGACTATTTATGAAAATAATATTTATGTTTCTGATAACGTTGGTTTTATTTATTCAGTTAATTTAAAAAGTGGTGAACTTATTTGGATAAAAAATCATGGCATACCTTTAAAATCTAAAATAAAAGTATACAAAGGAAAAATATTTTTGATTAATCAAGATAATAGAATACTTGCACTTAGCTCTAAGGATGGTTCGTTAGTTTGGGATCTGCGTTCAATTACTTCTTTTATTAAGTCGAAAAGCCTGTTATCTTTAGCGATATCAACAGACGGATATATTGTTGCAAGCAGCTCTGCTGGTGAACTTATTAAATTAAGTAGCATAAATGGACAAGTGTTATGGGCTCTAAATTCTCTTTCTTCTATTTCATTAAGTGAAGCTGATTTTTTTGTTTCATCTGATATTGTCTTGTTTAAAAACAATGTTCTTTTTTCCACTCAATCTTCAATTGTTTCTTATGATTTAAAATCAGGTTTGATTAATTGGGAGAAAGAAATAAATTCATTAGAAATTCCGATAATAGATAGAAATAATATTTTTTTTGTTACTGAAAATGGTTTTTTTGTAATTTTAAAAGCAGATACTGGAAAATTGATATTCTCTTCTAATATATTAAAAAATCTAAAAAAGAGAAATCAAAAGACAAAAATTACAGGATTTATTATGGGCTCAGGAAAGATTTATGCTGTAACTGCAAATGGTTATTTAATAGTAGTATCTGCGTCTTCTGGTGTTTTTGAGCATACCCAAAAAATTGGAGATCGTATATTTGATAGCCCAATCATCAACAATGGTAAACTCTTTATACTAACTGAAAAATCTAGAATATTTGGATTTAATTAAATAACTTTTTGCTAAATTTGTGACGATATTAAAAAGGATTGTTTTTCATCATCATCTTTACTAGTAATGTCTAATGGTTTAATTGGGTAATCTCCAGTAAAGTAGTGATCCGTAAATTGTGGGTATTGAGAATTTCTCTTTGAGAATCCCATAGATTTATAAAGCCCATCAATTGATAAAAAACTTAATGAAGTAGCGTTTATAAACTTTCTCATACCTTCAACATCAAGTTTTGAAGCTAGCAATTCATTTTTGTTTGGAGTGTCGACTCCGTAATAATCAGGAAATTTTATAGGAGGCGACGCTATCCTGAAATGTACTTCTTTTGCTCCCGCTTCATAAAGCATTTTGATTAATTTTACAGAAGTTGTTCCTCTTACCAATGAATCGTCAATAAGAATTAAAGATTTATTTTTAACAAGTGATTTATTTATATTGTGTTTTAATTTAACTCCAAAGCTTCTTATCTGCTGTGTAGGCTCAATAAAAGTTCTTCCAACATAATGGTTTCGAATAATTCCTAATTCAATATTTTTACCCACTTTTTCAGCATATCCAATAGCTGCCGGAACACCAGAATCTGGAACAGGTATAATTAAATCGCTATCTACATGCGATTCATTTGCTAATTCTGAGCCTAATTTCTTTCTATATTCATAAACACATTTATTATCGATAATACTATCCGGTCTTGAAAAATATATGTATTCAAAAATACATGGTCTTTTTTTTTTTTTAGAAAATGGTTTTATACTTTGTAATCCATTTTCTGTTATTACAACTATCTCCCCATTTTCAACTTCCCTAACAAATTTTGCTTCAATTATATCTAAGGCACAAGTTTCTGAGGCTAAAACATAAGAATTATTTAATTTGCCTATGACTAATGGGCGAATTCCAAAAGGATCTCTCACGCCAATCAATTTTTCTTTTGTCAAAATAGCTAAAGCATAACCACCTTGTATTTGAAAAAGTGCATCAATTATTTTATCAATAATTTTTTCTCTTTTTGATTTGGCAATTAGCTGTATTATTGTTTCAGTATCTGATGTAGTTTGAAAAATAGAACCATTTTTAACTAACTCATTTCTTAAATGTTTTGCATTACAAAGATTTCCATTATGTGCAATGCTAATTCCACCATCATATAGATCAGCAAAAAATGGTTGAATATTTTTAATAGAATTATTCCCAGCAGTTGAATAACGATTATGTCCGATAGCGTGTTTCCCTGGTAAGTTTTTTAAAATTTTATCTTTTGTAAAATTGTCACCAACAAGACCAAGTCTTCTTTCAGCAAAAAAATTTTTTCCATTAGAAGTTACAATACCACAACCTTCTTGTCCTCTGTGTTGTAAAGCATGCAAACCTAAGGCAGTTAAAGTGGCAGCTTCAGTGCCATTAAAAATTCCAAAAACACCACACTCTTCTTTTAATCGACTCATTTAAATTTGTTCTATTTTTTCACCAGTTTCCTCATAATAATCTTTACTATTTGGAAATTCATCTATTAAGAATTCACTACCGTTATATATTATTTTAAATGAATAAGTACCCTCTGTTTTGATAGGCCACTTTTCATGTGGATAAAACCAATTTAATAAAGAAAAAAGACAAACGCAGATTAAGTAACCTCTAAATAATCCAAAAACTATTCCAAAAGATTTGTCCGCACTGCCAAGTCCTGACCAGGTTATCGCTCTACTTGCAGCCTTTCCTATACTTATTATTAAAAAAAGTGAAAGTATGTATAAAAAAATTCCTAAACCAACGTCAGCAATAAATCTTGATTCAACAAAATCTTGCACCCATGGATTTAATTTAGGTACAAGTATGACGGTAATTATTAAGGCTAACAACCATTTTGAAAAGGATAGTAAGCTTCTTACAAAACCTTTTGCGCTACATTGAAATATTGAATAGATGACAATTAAAGAAACGATAAAATCAAATGTCGAAATATTATTATTAATAAATTCTAATAAGTTATTCATTTCCAAAAGGTTTTACTATTAAAATTAGTTTTGGCAAAAGGGTTAAAACAGAAATCATAGCTAGCAGCATCGCGATTCCAGTAAATACACCGAAATAAATTGTGGGAATAAAATTAGAGAATACTAATATTGAAAAACCAAAAACTATCGTTATTGAAGTATTTAAAATTGCCACACCAACTGTATTATGACAGATCTCTAGAGTTTCGTTGTAGTTTCGTTTTCTCTGAAATTCTTCTTTAAATCTATAAATATAATGGATGCTATTATCTACTGCAATTCCTATAGTTATAGCTGCGATAGTGATTGTCATCATATCTAACGGTATTTTTAACAAACCAATAATTCCTAAAATTAAAAATGCTGCTATAAAATTTGGAACAACTCCAATTAAAGATAATGTTACATTTCCGAATAAAATTAAAAACATTAATGTAATGCCAGCCATAACAACACCTAAAGTTAGTATTTGCGACTTAAATAAACTTTGTAAAAGATTATTAAATAAAATAAGAACTCCTGCCAATTTAAACTCATTACGTTTTAGTCCTAATTGATTTTCTAAATCAAAATTAATTTTTTTTATTAATTCATTTCTCTTTAAGTCTTTTTTAGAATCTAAAATTCTCAAATTTATTCTAGCTTCATTATTTTCAATTGAAATATATGGATTAATAACTCCTTTTTTGATTGCATCGGGTATTTTTGTATATAAAACACCCATTTCTAATCCTTCTAATTTTTTTCCATATAATTCTTCAGCAACTCTTACCACAGAGGCAAAGGAAATGACTTTCCCAACACCTTCTAGATTATCTAAATAATCATGAACTTTAGTAATTCTGTCTATTTTGTTTCTAGTAAACCAATACTTTGAATCATCACCTTCTTCATCATCCCAGCTTTCAAATTCATCATCTTCATCATCTGTTGTTTCTTTACTAGGAAATTCAATTATAACACTTAAAGGAGTTGTTCCACCTAGTTTTTCATCAATTAGTTTCATTCCTTTATAAATTTCGGTTTCTTTATCAAAGTAGTTTATAAAACTATTTTCTACTTCTAGTTTTGAAATTCCAACAATACTTATAACAATAATTAAAATGGTTGATGCAAAAATAGACTTTGTATTTCTTTGTGCAACTTTACTTAGTAATGTAGTGATTTTTGATTTGCCTTCATTTTTATAAGCAGCGGTACTATTAGGTATCAAATTTAAAATAGCAGGTAGTAAAGTAAAAGTTACAGTTAATGAAACCAAAAGACCAAGAGTCATCATCCATCCAAAATCTATTATGGGTTTAATTCCACTAAATATTAGTGATAAAAATGCGCAAATAGTAGTTAGAACTGTATAAAGTATAGGCCAAAACATTTTTTCAGAAGTCCAAAGTATAGCTTCACTATTTGAAGCTCTAGGATTTTCTTTCTTAAACTGCAAATATCTAACACTAATATGAATATTCATTGCCATAGTCAAAATAAGCATTAAAGCAATGAAGTTTGAAGATATAACTGTTACTTTCCAACCTAACAATCCTAGCAAGCCAACCATCATAAAAACAGAAAAGAAACAGCTTAGCAATGGAATAAAAACCCACAAGAAGTTTCTAAAAACAAACCACAAAGTACAAACTATAAAAAGAAAAACGCCACCACCGAAAACTATTATGTCACTTTTTACATATGTCATCATGTCATCAGCGATCATAGGTATTCCTCCTAAGTGTATTTTTGCTGTATCTTGATATTTACTTATAACACTTCTAATTTCATCAATATTTTGGTGATTTTTTTTATTATAAAATTTTTTATAATTATCATATTCCCTTAAAAATTTTTTATACTCTTTTTTTTCTTTTGAATTCAACAATTGGTCGTTAATTTTATTTAAATAAATATTTTTAGATTTTACAAGTTCTGACATCTTGTTATCATTTTTTATATAAACTATTATTCCACTAGTGTTACCATCTTTGCTGATTATAAATTCTTGATAAATTGGACTATTTAAAATTTCTTCAAGGCCTCTTTTTTGATCAACATTATCACTTAACAATGTTTTAAAATTTTTAATTCTTTCAGCAAGAGGGTCGTCATTATTATTTAGCAACGGAACATCTAAGACTGTTACTACATTATTAGTCCATTTAAGATCTGTTAAATCGTTTTTTAAACTTGTTAGGCTTTCAATTGTACTAATATCTAATAATTTTTTTTTTGGTGTATACGTGAGAACTAAATAATCTTCAGAAGCATATTTTTTATTGACTTCTCTTAGATATTTTAAATCTGGATCATTTTCTAAAAGCAATGTATCCGATGATGCATCTAGTTGAAAATCTTTAGCAAAAAAACCTAAAGAAAATAAAATAATTACAAGAAGTGTTAATGTAAATTTAGGTTTTTTAACTACTGTATTTTTATAAGCATTTTTGAACATTGAACAATTAAAGCCACTAATTTTCTAAGTTTTTAAATTTTGTATACATTGCCTCAAATTCAACTTTAACATTTCCTGTTGGCCCATGTCTTTGTTTGCTTATCATAATATCAGCCAAACTAGATATTTCGTCCATTTTCTGTCTCCACTCAGCGTGTTCAATTGATCCAGCTGTAGGTTCTTTTCTTTCTAAATAGTATGCTTCTCTAAAAACAAACATTACAACATCAGCATCTTGTTCTATTGACCCAGATTCTCTTAAATCTGATAACTGTGGCTTTTTATCATCACGTTGTTCAACTTGACGTGATAATTGAGATAAGGCGAGGACCGGTACATTTAATTCTTTAGCTAAAGCTTTTAAACCTTGTGTTATTTCTGAAATTTCTTGAACCCTATTAAATTCCATTTTTCTTCCAGATCGCATCAACTGTATATAATCTACAACAACTAACTCTAGTCCAAAGAGTCTTTTTATTCTTCTTGCTCTATTGCTTATTGCTGCAATTGTTATGGCGGGAGTTTCGTCAATATATAAAGGCAATTCAACAATATTTTTTGACGTTTCTATAAATTTTTCAAATTCAATTTCAGAGACTTTTCCTCTTCTTATATCATTAGATCTAATTCTAGATTGTTCAGAAAGTATTCGAGTAGATAGTTGCTCAGAGGACATTTCTAATGAAAAAAAAGCTACAGTAGATTTTATACCTTTATTTTCTATATTCTTAGCTGCATGAAAAGCTATATTAGTTGCTAAAGCAGTTTTACCCATAGAAGGTCTTCCAGCTATAATAATTAAGTCTTGTTTATGCATCCCACCTAATCTATTATCAAGATCTGTCAAACCAGTCGGTACCCCAACAATCCCTTCTTCATTCTGATAAGCACTTTTAGCCATATCAATAGTTTGTTTAAGTGCATTTTCAAATTTCATAAAAGATTGATTGAAATGACCTCTTTCAGCTAAATCAAATAAAGATTTCTCTGCGTTTTGTATCATTTCTTCTCCTGTTGTAGAAACTTCTGAAGCACTGGAAGCTTCGTCTAAAACATCTTCAGATATTTTAATCAACTCTCTTCTTACATGCATTTCTTGAACTATGTTAGCGTAGTCAATGGCTTGTTTTACAGATGTAGAAAATTTTGTGATTTTAATTAAATATTCCTGACCTCCTAATTCTTTTAATCCTTCATTATTTTCAAAATGATTTTTGAGTGTAATTGGATTAGCTAGAAGCCCTTTAGATATTAAATTTTCTATAGTTTCAAAAATTTTCGAGTGTATAGGATCTAAAAATTTCTGAGAATCTATTATAGGAGAAATTTCGTCAAAAATATCATTTGAAACTAAAATAGAACCAATAACAGCTTGCTCTGCTTCAATGTTACAAGGAAGTTGTTTATGAGAATTTTCAATTATTTTGAAAGGTTGTTTTGTCATTGGTAAAATTAATTTTTCTTATTAAATACTAATAAAATAACAAACAAAACATGAAAGTTATACACGATAAAATTTACCTGTGGAAAAAATTAATTAAGATTCTTCTTTTACTTTTACAACTTTAATATGAATGTTTGCTAAGACTTCTGCGTGTAAGTTAATTTTAGCTTCATATGAACCTATTTTATTTATTTCTTTAGCCATATCAATTTCTGAAGGCTTTATTTCAATTTTTTCTAAATCTTTAATTATTTTGGATATTTCTTTTGGTTTTATTGATCCATAAAGTTCATCATTTTCTTTAGCTCTTTTAGAAAAATTATATGTTTTCTCATTAATAACATCATAAATCTTTTTTGCTTCTTTCTTTAAAGTCATACTTTTAGCATTTAAATCTTCTTTTTTCTTATTTACTATATCTTTATTTTCTTTTGAAGCTTTAAGAGCTTTTCCATACCTAATCAGGAAGTTTCGGCCATGACCATTTTTAACTTTAACCGTATCACCAATTTTTCCGAGATTTTTTATATTTTCTAATAATATAATTTCCATAAAAATATTCTATATTAAAGCTAATAATCTTGCTTTTTTAATTTCTCGAGAAAGTTCTTTCTGTTTTTTTAAAGAGACAGAAGTTACTCTTGAAGGTAATATTCTTCCACTTTCTGAAAGATATTTCTTTAATAATTTTATATCTTTATAGTTTATTATTGGAGCATTTTTACCCGATAGGGGACATGGCTTATTAAATTTTAAATCAGGTTTTTGAAATAAACTTATTTTTGATGTTTTAGCGTTTTTGCTTCTATTTTTAGTTTTTTTACTTCTTTTCATATTAATCTTTCTTAAAAAAATTGTTTTCTAAATCATGTTTTTTTACTTTAACCGTTAGATATCTGATTATTGATTCATCAATATTTTCTGCTTTTTCTAATTCTTCAATAGTTTTGCCGTCACCATCGAATTTTACATGAAAGTAAAAACCTTTTTTATTATTTTTAATTTTGTGTGAAAGATTTCTCAAACCCCATTCTTGCACTTTTAGTACATTTCCAGAGTTAGTTTTGATTAGATCTTCATATTTTTTAACTGAAATTTTTGCCTGACTCTCTGAAAGGTCTTGTTTTGTTATAAAAGTATGTTCGTAGCAATTCATTTAAGTTTTTCCTTGGTTAATTCAATTTATCATTGAACAATCCACCTTTTTGTTGGCAGAGGTGATGTTTTATACTATTAAAAGTTTTAATATACAACTATTAAAATTTAATTATATTGTATTTCATAACCAAATGATTGCTGTTTTATTTCCAGGCCAGGGTTCTCAATATGTAGGAATGGGATCTGATTTTTATAAAGAATTTGATTCTACAAAAGAAACCTTTGATATTGTCGATAAAACTTTAGGATTTTCACTTTCAAATATTATTTTAAATGGTCCAGAATCAGAATTAAAATTGACAAAAAATACCCAGCCAGCAATTATGGCAGTAGGTGTTTCAATATTTAAAATTTTAAACGAAAAGTTCAATTTAAATCTAAGTAAAGCAAAGTATTTTGCTGGACATTCTTTAGGAGAATACACAGCTCTTGTTTGCTCAGGGTCTCTGACGTTAGAGAGAGCAACTTATCTTCTGCATGAAAGAGGTAAAGCAATGCAAGACGCTGTTCCTAGTGGAGAAGGATCAATGATAGCAATATTAGGTATGGCATTAAATGAGATTGAGCAGGAGATCGATGAACTTGGTAGAGATGAAGTTTGTGAGATAGCTAATGACAATAGTAACACTCAAGTTGTTGTAAGTGGTAAAAAAAAATCTATCAACATTCTCGTAGATCGATTAAAGATAAAAAAGAAAAAAACAATATTACTTCCAGTAAGTGCTCCATTTCATTGCTCTTTAATGAAAAATGCCGCTATTACAATGAAAAACAAGATTGAAAAAACAGTTATTTTAAAACCTAACCCTAATGTTATTAGTAATGTTACTGCTAATGAAGTGTTAGATATTAACAGAATTAAGACACTATTAATTGATCAAATCACTTCAAGAGTTAGATGGAGAGAAAGTGTAAATTATATGATAAAAGAAGGTGTAAATGAATTTTTAGAAATTGGACCAGGAAAAGTGTTAAGTGGATTAGTAAAAAAAATTAACAAAGATATTAAAGTAAGAAGTATAAATTCTTTGGAAGATATTAAAAATGATTAGTTTTAAAAATAAAAATATTTTAATTACGGGTGCTAGTGGTGGGATAGGAAAATCCTTGGTAAAAAAATTTGTTGAACTTGGTGGAAATGTAGTTGGTACTGGAACCAATATAGAAAAGTTAGATTTGTTAAAAAAACAACATCCCACAATCAAGGTAAAAAAATTTGATATATCTGAACATACAAGAGTAGAATCATTTATTGAAGATGTTGCCTTAGAGTTGGGTGGGTTAGATATTCTTATTAATAACGCAGGCACAAATGTTGATACTCTATCATTGAGAATGAAAGATGAAGAATGGAAAAAAGTAATAGACATAAACTTAACATCTACATTTTTATTATCAAAACATTCTATTAAAAAAATGCTAAAAAATAAGTTTGGAAGAATTGTTAATATTACTTCTGTTGTTGGCCACACAGGAAATGTAGGCCAATCAAACTATGCAGCTTCAAAGGCAGGAATTATAGGTATGTCAAAAAGTCTAGCTATTGAATATGCTAAAAAAAATATTACAGTAAATTGTGTATCTCCAGGGTTTATAGTTTCAAATATGACAACAAATATTGCTGAAAAAGTTAAACTTTACTTAACTTCTAGAATTCCAATGGGGAAACTTGGAACTGGTGAGGACGTATCAAACTGTGTTGCTTTCTTATCTTCGGACCAAGCTTCCTATGTTACAGGCGAAACTATCCACGTAAATGGTGGGATGTATATGTCTTGACAAACTTAATTAATAATTTATTAAGATCTAATAACTTAAATTAAGGGAAACACATATGACAAAAGATATTTCAAGTAAGATAAAAAACATGGTTGCTGACCATCTAGGAATTGAAGAATCTAAAGTATTAGAAGAAGCTAATTTTATCGACGACTTAGGAGCTGATAGCTTAGATACAGTAGAACTAGTTATGGCTTTCGAAGAAGAATTTGGTTCTGAAATTTCAGACAGTGAAGCAGAAAAAATTCTTACAGTTGGAGATGCCATAAAATTTATACAAAGCAAAGCTTCCTAAAGATTTTAAAAGATAGCTCGACCTAAAATTAATGTAATGTCTATAGAAAGAAAAGGTATGATGTTTGTTTTATCCTCGCCTTCTGGAGCAGGTAAAACTACATTAACTAAAAAAATTGAAAAAAATAATTCAAATTTTTCTATTTCAATATCACACACGACAAGAAAACCAAGACCAAATGAAGTAAATGGAAAAGACTATCATTTCGTAAGTAATGAAGATTTTAGCAATTTAATAAAAAAAAAATATTTTTTCGAATATGCAGAAATTTTTAATAATTATTACGGAACATTAAAGGAGCCAGTGCTTAAATTAATATCTGAGGGAAGAGATGTTTTATTTGATATAGATTGGCAAGGGACAAATCAGCTAAAAAAGAATAAAAAATTATCATTGGTAACAATTTTTGTTTTGCCACCAAATATAAAAACATTAAAAGAAAGATTATTAAAAAGACATGGTGGGCAGGAAAATATAGTTAAAGAAAGAATGAAGAAATTTAATGAAGAAGTTTCACATTGGAACGAATACAATTATGTAGTTATAAACGATAATTTAGATGTATGCTTTAGTAAAATATCTAACATAATTTCAAATGAAAAAAATAATAAAAAAAAAAATCTAAACTTTGAAGAAATAGAATTAAAAGTTAAAGAGCTAACCAAATAATTTTTCATATTCAGCAGCTATTTTATAAAAAGTTTCGTTGCTTAAATCACTAGGTCTTTGATCTAAATCTATGTTCAATTTTTTAATAATTTCGTGATCATTTTTGAATAATTTAATTAAATTTTTATTTATCATTTTTCTCCTATTTGAGAAAAGTATCCTAGTAATTTTTTCCAAATTCTTTGGTTTTTTTAAACTGTAATAACCAGTTTTTTTGGGAACAAACGAAAGCACAGTTGATTCAATTTTTGGTTTCGGAAAAAAACAGTTATTCGAAATATCAAAATGTTTTTTTATTTCTAGTCTCCAATTTGCTAAAACTGTAAGCCTACTGAAGTCTTTATTTTTAGATTTTGCTAAAATTCTTTCTGCAACTTCTTTTTGAAACATTAAAATTAAGTTCCCATACCATGAAGGCCATTCATCAGACAAAATTAAAGATGCTAATATTTTAGTTGAGACGTTATATGGTAAGTTTCCAAATACTATTATATCTTTTCCAAAATCATTTTCCTGAAGAACTTCTAGAACATCTTTGTTAATAATTTGTACTTTTTTAAAATTTTTATATTTGTTTATTAATAAGGTTGAAAGTTGCTTATCTTTTTCAATTGCATAAATCTTTTTGGGATTCTTTTTTATAATAGCATCTGTTAAATTTCCATACCCACTACCTATTTCCACTACTATTTTATTTCTGTTAATGTTTCCAATCTCAACAATTTTGTTAATTATATTTTTGTCTATAAGAAAATTTTGACCTAAACTTTTTTTTGGTTTTCCATAAATTTCCATCTATTTAATATTATTAAAAAATCTAATAGATTCTACTAAACTACTGGGGTTTGCTTTTTTATAACCTGCTATATCTTGTGCAGTCCCATGATCCGGTGATATTCTAATATAAGGAAGTCCTAGAGTGATATTTATTGCTTGGTAATTATATAAAGCCTTAAATGGTGTTAATACTTGATCATGGTACATACCAATGATCACATCAAATTTTGATTTATTGTCAATCATAAAACTTGAATCCGTTGGTATAGGTCCCTCAACATTTATTTTTTTTTTTTTTAAATATTTTATAGACTTTGCAATAATTTCGTTTTCTTCAGATTTTTTTGATGTTGAAAAATTATGAGGATTTAACCCAAGCACAGCAAACTTTGGTTTTTTCTTTAAAATATTTTTATAAAATGAATTAATAGCTAAAACTTTTTGCACAATTTTTTTATTATTTAATTTCAAACTAACTTGATTTAAAGATATATGTGTTGTTATAGGTGCTACTGAAAGTTTTTTATTATAAATCAACATAACTTCTTTACCATTTTTATTAGATTTTTTTGCTAGAAACTCCGTGACTCCTTGGTGTTTGTTTTTAAACAAATATTCTTTAGACACAGGGCAATTAATAAAGCCAATTATTTTCCTTTTTTTAATTAGATTTAAAGTTTTATCAAAACATTTAAATATGTAATTATTTGACATACTAGATATTTTTTCAAAAGGAAATTTTTGATTATAATTGACATTATAAACTGGAAGCTGATCTCCTTTGAGATCATTAAGATTAAAAGAATCGTTTATTTCTTTTAACTTAATAGAATAATTTAATTTTTTTTTTTGTATGTTTAATAAATTGATACTTCCAATAACAAATAATAATTTATGTTTAAATTTTTTTCTTATTTTCCAAGTTTTAAAAATTATTTCTGAAGATATGCTATTAGGTTCTCCAGCAATAATTGCTATAGGTTTATTCATCAAAATTTTTTATTAAAATTGCTCTTTTTAAATTTGAATAATGTGACATAGAAAACATATTTAATATTTTGGTTTTTTCAGTAGCTACTAACTGATTTTTTAGTTCTTCTAAACTTATTTCCTTCACTATTTTTTTTTTATCTCTTATTTTAAAAAACAAAATACCTTCATTTAATATAATTGGTTCAGATATTCCGCCAATGGGAGTGCTAACTATTTTTGTTAATATTTTATCAGCAATTTCAGTATCATTTAGCCAACCAAGATCTCCTCCGCTCATAGATGTTTGTGAAATGCTTTCACTCAAAGCTACATTTTCAAAACCTTCTATTTTAATTTTACTTGTTATTTCATTAATTCTTTCTGCAATACTATCGGTTTCCACTGGCTGAATTACAATTTCGGATAGTAGATATTTGTTAAATTCTTTTCTATTTTGTTTAGTTTTTAATTGTTCTTCTATTTCTTCTGCATTGATTGATAGTCTGTTTTTATAAATGTTAAAAATTAAACTATTCCATAAAAGTTCTGTTCTTATTTGATCTTTAATTATTTCGAAATCTAAATTGTTTGATTTGCAAATATTTTTTAATGTATCCAAATCCATGTCAATTCTGTTTGCTAATCTATTTAATTCTCTATTAAAGTCTTTTTTGTCATAAGTTAAATATTCATTTTTACTTACTTCAATTTCTTTTACAGTTCTTTCTATAGTTGATTTTACTGCCATCTGCTGTAGTTCATTTCTTTTATCATCAGAGTAACTCTTATTATTTAGTATTAAAATTATTTTAATTTCATTCACTATATCTGATTTAGTTATCACTTTGTTGCCGACAGAAATTAGAATTCCATCTTTAATTTTTGCAAGACTTTTGTCTAAACCACTTATAGAAATAAGAAATATTATTAATATTATTTTAATTTTAATCACTTGTTTATTTTAGGTAAAGATGTTCCACCAAATGGAACAAAAGTTATAGTAAACATTAAAGAGTCATCAGTTTCTGCTGCACTATCTTCGTAAAATTCTCTTCTATAAACCAATCCAGCAGTTAAGCAATCAATTGCATATTGATAACTTATATCGTGAAATTCTGAGCTATCAGTTTCAAAATTCTTTTTTGTAGTAAAGTTTAATAAATTATTTTCATTGAAATTTAAAGTAATTCCTGATGAAGCATAACGTTCTGTACCAACATGATTTTGTTTTTCCAAATAATCTAAATTAAATTTTATCAAGCCAAAGTTTAATGTGCTTGCTATCTCATTATAGTTAAGATCGTTAAGGTTATGATCCAGATTAAATTTATAATCTATTTCTCCTATTTGAGAAAAGTTATAACTAGCTTCACCAACTATATCTGACATTTTTTGATCAAGAGATGATTGAGATGGAATGTCTTTGTTTTTTTCATAATTATAAACTTGACCTAATGAAAAAGTGGCTTTTTCCTTGTTATTTTTATTTTTTTCATCAATTTTAAAATCAAAACCTAAAACGGCGCTTAATCCGTCTTCAATCTCAGAAGTTCTATTTAAAGAATACAAGTTTGAATATTGAAAATTTTCTGCTTTATTATTTAAGTCTCTCATATGCCCAGGGGCTAGTCTGAGCATAAAATTTGGAGTAAATATATTAGAATACTTAATGCCGTCTTTTTTCATTGGTATTGATGATTTATATCCTAATACACCATGCATTTCATTTACAACTCCTCCGTCTTTGTATTCTTTAGTTTTTTTGGTCTCATAATTTTTATTCCTTAACATTACTTCAAATGAATTTTTAAAACCATTTTTGGTAAATCTATCAGCTGGTTTCCAGATAATATCATTAGTTAAAAAAGTTTTATATTTGTTTACGTCGTAGTTATTATATAATGCATTGCTTTTAAAATCTAAATTGCCATAGTTGGCTGTAGAAAAAGTTTTCCCAAAATTCATGTTCGGTAAAATATATTCATATCTTTTGTTTGAATTAACTTTTATATTTTCGTACATATTTGTAGCTATATTAAAATAAGAACTATCTTTAGAAAAACTATATTTTAGCTCATTTACTAAGCTTGTATCACTAGAATTTATTAACTGCGTGTTAATTTTATGGTCTTTAAAATAATCGTCATCAGATGTTCTAGATACTAATAAAGAAAATTTACTTTCATACTCTTCATTATTATTAAAATTTAATTTAAGGTCAGCAAAAATATGATTTTTAGAACCCGCAGTTTTAGTTGTTGAAGTTTTTTTATAACCTTCGGTATAACCTGTATCTAATATAAGTGATCCATTGTTAAAAGCTTGTCTATATTCATTTAAAAAAAGTGGATTTTCACTTGAATAATATTTAGGAGTTATCGTAAGGTCTTTATCATTATTAATTGCCCAATAATATGGAAGAACAAATGAATTACCAGATTTTGAACTACTTGAATAATAAGGAAATAAAAAACCAGATTGTCTTTTTACAGTTGGATCAGGATGAAAAAATCTTGGAAAATAAAAAATAGGAACATCATAAATTTTAAGTATAGCGTGTTCATAATAAATATTTTTTTTAATATTATCGTGAGTAATTTTTTTAGCTTTTAGCGACCAAGGTGGACATTTATCATCTCTTTTTTGGCAAATTGTAAAAATTCCTTTTGATAGTTCAGTTTTATTTTGTGTTACAAAAATCTCATTAGCTATAAACCGTGGATCATTTTTTTTACTTAGACCAAAATTTTTCTGGTCTAAAGCTACACTAACATCAGATCCAATCATTTCCTTTTTTTTTGTGTCAATATATATCTCTTTGAAAAAATATTTATTTTTCTTAACATCTATTACTTTAATTTCTCCTATTGACGAAAATAAATTACGATTTATATCGTATTGAAACATAGATGTTTCAATACGATTCCCGTCTATATCTGTAAATATAGAAGAACCTTTCGATCTTATTATTTTACTTGATAAATTATATAGAATATTATTTGTTTTTAATTTGTAGTTCTGTTCTATGATAAATTCAGTATTACCATAAGTAGTAATTTTTTCATTTTGTTTATCAAAAGTTGCTTTACTAGATGTTAATACATTATTTTCTATATCAATAATTTTTACATTGCCTTCTGCTAATAAAAATTCTCGATTTTTTTCGTAAGTTATTTTGTCAGCATATATAATTCTACCTTGCTTATCCTGTGCTTTAACGTTACCTTTGCCAATAATTATTTCATTATCTTTTTCGATCACAACCTCCTTAGCGGTGATGTTAAATTCCTCAGCATTAAGATTTGAATTAAAAACTAAGAAAAAAAATAGAAAATAAAATGTAATACTATTTTTGATTTGCATGAATAATCCCTATAAAACTAAAAATAAAAATAATTAATATTGGCATCCAAACAGAAACTTCTACAGGTAATTTTTCTGTTTCGCCAAGTACAGCAGAAAAATCATTAAAGAAAAAAATTACTATACTTGAAATTATTGTCAAAAAAGCGTAAGTCGTATTACTTTCGTTAAATGCAGTTCCTAATGTAAAGAAAGAGCTTAATAGAAGCATGCTCAGCAAAAAGAATGTAAAAGCGAAAGATCGATGCATTTTTGCTTTCATTTGCTTAGTCGAATAACCTCTTTGTTTTAGTAGTTTAATTTCACGATTCAGATCCCAAAATGAAATTGTGTCAAGATTTGAATATAAATCTTTAATTTTATCAATATCATACATGCTTATAAAAGTGATGTTTTCTTTAGTATTGCTGGATACTATTCCTTCTGAATTTATTATTTTTACACCTTTTAAATTCCACTTTAAAGAACTTATGTCAGCTGTCTTTGCTTCAATTCTTCTTATAAAATCGTTATTTTGGTCAAACTCATAAATTGATACATCAATCAAGTTTTGATCTTTTAAATATGAAGAACGAATAATATTATTTTTTTCCATATTTTTTTCTCTAACCCAAATGCCATTTTCAGTTATAGCTCCAAGATATTCTTGATCTACTTCATAGGCACCTTTTTTTATTTCATATTTTTTTACCAAGATGGAAGTTATAGGGTTGATAGCAGTTATAAGAAAAACACCTATTAGAACAGATAAAATTGATGGTATGACAGTTACAGATACGTTTGATACTCCCGAAACATTTATAGCAGTTAACTCATAAGTTTCTTTAATTTTTAAGAAAAACAAAATTCCAGATATTAATATAATAAAAGGAAAAAAATCATGAAGTAGGCTAGGTGTAAACAATAAAGATAAAATAATAGGAGTATATACTTTTACATTCAAATCTTTAAAGAAATTTATTTCTTCAAACAAATTCATTATAAAGCCCAAGGCAAAGAAAATTAAAGTAGTTTTAATAGTAACTTTTAGAAACTCCTGACCTAAATATTTATTCATCAACATTGCTTTGATCATAAAAATTAATTTAAATTTTCATATTTGAATTGTCTTATTAAAAATAAATAAAATATTGGTGACAAAGCTACAGGTATCAAATAGTATAAAGCAGTATGATGCCAAGAAGCTCCTGAGTACCTTACTGACATTTCAGCAATTATTAAAATAAGGACACCAAAAAAAGAATAAATATATTTATTAAATTTATAAATTTTTTTATCTTTTCTATAAGCAAGAAGAAAACAACAAACCAAAGATATTAATGGAATAAAAATAGGCATACCAAATCTTTTATTAAACTCTATTTTAATATTCATACTGGTTATTTTAGTTGGATTGCAATTATGCATGTTTATATTTTTACCCTGGAGACATTTTATTATTTTTAAAGTCGAAGTTTCTTGCATTTTAGGTTGAGAAATGCTTTTTGTTGATAAACCCACAAGGTAAAGTGTAGTCTTTTCAAAATTAATAATATTTACATCACCTTCAGTATTTAATTTTTGAATATTTCCGTTTAATAATACTAAATATTTTTCATCATCAGTTATGTACCCAGATTTTGCAATTATTGTGGAAGATTTAGTTCCAACAGATGATAAAATGGTACTTTGGTCTCTTATAAACACATTGGTAAAAGTTTTATCTTTATTTTTTTTATGAATAAACAAGGTTAATCCTTCAACTGTATCATTAAATTCCTTTTCTCTAAACATTGAAGAAACAAATTTTAATTCAGAATTTTTTATAACATCTCTAGATAAATTTAATAAGGTAGGGTTTAGTGATGTTGTTAATATAAGTTGAAATGCCATAACAATTAACGAAACTCTAAACAAGTGATTTACTACATACATTTTGTTAAGACCCAAAGTCCAAAGAGCCATCAATTCATTGTCTTTTTCTAATTTTGAGATTGTCCAAATTGTTGCAATCAAGAAACAGAAAGGAATTAATTTAGTTAAAACTTTAGATAATGTTAAAATAGAGTACAAAAAATAAACCCCCAGAGCATGTCCATCTTCCGTTATAAGATCCAGGTAATTGACTGCTTGAACCGCCCAAACTATTGCAGATAAAGCAAACAAAGTTGCGGCAAAATACCTTAAAAATTCGTAAGAAAGATATGTATAAATTTTCTTGTTCATTTTTAAATTTGTACTATATAGTTAATAAATCAACTTTGAATAGAATTCAATTTATACGTTAAAGAAAGGATAAATGCCAAGTTTTACAAGCAGTTTAAGTTCAAACAGCGATGCTCTCGCTTTATTTGTTAATGAAAAATACCAATATAAGGACAAAAGAGGTGTTTTATCAAAAACCCTAGTTCTAAAAATTAATTCTTTTCTGAATACAGTAAAAAATAAAAAAAAAAATGACGAAATAATTTCTTTTGACCTTTCAAGTAAGCAAAAATTTTTTATTATTAAAGTCAAGAACAACTACGAGAGTTTTTATCCTGAAGAAATTGGAGGTAAATTCTTTTCATATTTAAAAAAATCGCAAGACTTAAATACAATTGATTTATATATGGATAGTTTAGATTGTGAAAAAAATAAAGCAGTAAATTTTTTTTCAGAATTTTGCTTAGGTCTTGATTTAAAAAGTTATACATTTAATAAATATAAAACTACAGATAAAGAGAAAAATAGTAAAAAAATTATTTTTAAAGTTGTTACATTTCATAAACAAGATTTACAAAAAAAATATACCTACTGTAATGCTATAAAAGAAGGTGTTTTTCTCACTAGAGACTTAGTTTCCGAACCTCCTAACGTATTAAATCCAAAAAAATACACAGAAGAAATAAAAAAACTTACTAAGTTAGGTTTAAAGGTTGAGATTTTAAATGAAACTAAATTAAAGAAACTTGGTATGAATTCATTGTTAGGAGTAGGCCAAGGAAGCGAAAATGAAACTTTTTTAGTAGTGATAAAATGGAATGGAGCTAAAAGTAATTTTGGAAAACCTTTAGCATTTGTTGGTAAAGGAGTTTGTTTTGATACGGGTGGAATTTCTTTAAAACCAGCGAGATTTATGGAAGAAATGAAGTATGACATGGGAGGATCTGCTGTAGTAGTAGGACTAATGAAAAGTCTTGCACTTAGAAAAGCAAAAGTTAATGCAGTTGGTGTAGTAGGTTTAGTTGAAAACATGCCAGATGGTAATGCGCAAAGACCAGGAGATATAGTTAAATCTTACTCTGGAAAAACAATAGAGATACTTAACACCGATGCTGAAGGAAGGCTTGTTCTTGCAGATGCACTTACTTATACAGAAGAGAAATTTAAACCAAAATTCATTATTGATTTAGCAACATTAACGGGTGCTATTATTATGGCTTTAGGAGAAGAGTACGCAGGATTGTTTTCTAATAACGACGAACTATCGAAAAATATATTTAAAGCTAGTGAAGCTGTGAATGAAAAAGTATGGAGATTACCTTTACATAAAAATTATGACAAACTAATAAGTTCACCAATAGCCGATGTACAAAATATAAATTATGCTGGTGGGGCAGGTTCTATAACAGCAGCTCAATTTCTGCAGAGATTTATTTTAAAAAAAACACCATGGGCACATCTAGATATAGCTGGTATGGCCTTTTCAAAAAAAGCAGCAAATTTAAATCCAAGTGGAGCGACAGGTTTTGGTGTAAGGTTGTTAAATAATATGATTAAAGAAGACTATGAGTAAAATTATGACAGAAAAAACATTATCAATAATTAAACCTGACGCAGTAGAAAGAAATTTAGAAAATAAAATTAAAGAATATTTAGAAAAAAATAATTTAAAGGTTTTAAAATCTAAAAAAATTAAAATTTCAAAAGAAGAAGCTTCGGAATTTTATAAAGTACACCAAACAAAGCCCTTTTATGCTGAATTGTGTGATTACTTATCATCAGGTCCAATAATAGTTATGATTTTAGAAGGTGAAAATGCAATATCTCAAAATCGAAAACTAATGGGTGCTACAGATCCGAAAAATGCCGAAGATGGAACTATAAGAAAAATGTATGGAATATCTATTGATAAAAATTCAGTCCATGGTTCGGATAGTGCTGAAAATGCTAAAACAGAAATAAATTTTTTCTTTAAATAAAAAACTACTCAAAAATTGAAAATATTGCTTGAGGGTAAGCTATATGCTCAAGTCGTAATATTTTTCTTTTTAAGGATTCTTCCGTTTCATTTTTTTTAATTAAAACTTTTCTTTGGAGAACAATTTTGCCTGAGTCTAGTAGAGAATTAACAAAATGGACGGTGCATCCTGAATATTTATCTTTACTATCAAGAACTCTTTTATGTGTATTCAGCCCTTTAAATTTAGGTAAAAGAGAAGGGTGTATATTTACTATTTTGTTATCAAAGTCTAAGATAAATTTTTTAGAAAAAATTACCATGAAACCAGCTAAACAAATAAAAGTTATTTTTTTTTTTTTAATTTCAATTAAAGATTTTTTTTCAAACTGCATTTTATTCTTAGAAGAGATAAATTTATAAGAAATTTTGTTCTTTTTTGCTACAGTAATACCTTTGGCATTTTTGTTATTTGTTATAACTAGCTCTAC
>Ga0114997_10000288_pt1 | contig 40066 bp, 35 predicted proteins | sample ArcticOcean_MG_C_2_FD_87045 | JGI IMG/M metagenome (GOLD analysis project Ga0114997, IMG submission 87045) | Marine microbial communities from western Arctic Ocean - ArcticOcean_MG_CB4_136 | ecosystem: Environmental > Aquatic > Marine > Oceanic | place: Arctic Ocean: Canada Basin | collected... | reverse complement strand
ATCGAGGGTGTTTCAGCAAGAGCTTTATCAGCATTTTTCTTCATTGGAATATTATCTTTTAATCCTCTGACACCAGTATCTTGAGTAATGAGAATTTTACAAGACGAATCATTAATTCTATCTCGCAAAGAATCTGCACTAAAAGCGCCAAAAACCACAGAATGAACGGCCCCAATTCTACAACATGCTAGCATTGCTATTGGAAGTTCGGGTATCATTTGCATATACAGACAGACTCGGTCACCTTTTTTTATACCTAACGACTTAAGAACATTTGCAAACTTTTTTACTTCAATTAATAGTTCAGCATAAGAATATCTTTTATCTTCCAATGGGTCATTCCCTTCCCATATTATTGCAGTTTTATCGCCATTGCCAGATTCAACATGGCGATCAAGACAATTGTAACTAACATTGAGCTTTCCATTAAGATACCAATTGATTTTTGCTTTCTTATAATCGACTTCGCTTATCTTGTCCCATTGTCTATACCAATCAATCCTATTAGCGACAGATGCCCAAAACTCATCAGGCTTATTAACTGATGCTTCATAAGTCTCTTTATACTGTTCAATTGAATTGACGTGTGAATTTTTAAGCCATTTTGATGATGGGAAATAAGTTTTATTATCTTTTAACATTATTTAAATACCTTTAATTAATTTAGAGGTCTAACGTTTGGCTATGGGTGCATTTTATGTATGATCCATCTTCCTGCTGCTTTACAGCAACCATCGTAAACTCTGCAACACATGCTAACCTTCTATCATCGTGTCTTCCTTCTGAAAATGCTTTAACATTTACTTTAATAGATGTTTTCCCCAGTTTCGTTACCACGGCTTCAAAATTAACCCATTCTCCCACGTAAACTGGCTCTTTAAATTCAGTTGCATCTATAGCTCTAGTTACTGCAGAGTCAGCAGGCGATTTTTTTAATATTCTATGGGATGCCTTGCTAACAGCAATATCCATCCAGGATATCATTTGTCCCCCAAACAATGTGCCAACAACATTTGCATCTTGTGGCATTACTAATTGTGAATAACGAACTATTTCTGATGTATGATTCATATTTAAGCCTAATAAAAGTTTATTTGTTAAAAATTGCAAAAATTAATTTGACAAAATGGAGTCAACATATCTGAACCACCTCATCTGGAAACTTAGTGCCTATTTAAAATTTTATGCAATGAAAATCAGTTCCCATTTAAGCCCCAAACTCTTTCGCAATCTGCTCACCTTTATTAAAATCAACTTTATAAAGCATTAAGCCTCCTCCAATAAATAAAATAATAATTGATAATAAGCCAGCTCTTACGCTTCCAGTGATAAGAGTGACCACCCCAAGCATTAGTGGTCCAAGTACAGCAGAAAATTTTCCAAGCATATTATAAAATCCAAAATACTCGCCTTCCTTTCCTTTTGGAACTAATCGAGCAAAGAGACTTCTACTAATTGCTTGTATGCCTCCTTGAAATAATCCTATCATTACTGCTAACATAAAAAAATGAGTAGTTGTAGTCATAAAATAAGACATCCCCGTTCCAAATGTATAAAATACGATAGCAACAATAACGGCATTTTTTGGTTCGACTTTTTTTGCAAACCAATTAAAAATAAGCCCTCCCGGAAATGCGATAAACTGAACTATAACTAGAGCTAACAACATATCACTAGCCTCAAACCCTAATGAGGAACCAACTTTGACTGCCATACGTATAATTGTGTCGACACCATCCATGTAAAGCCAATATGCAAATAAAAAAGTACCTATTATCTTCATCTTTCTAATTTCTTGAAACGTCTCTTTTAATTGAATCCAACCCAGTTTTGCTGACTCTTTAATTGTTTTTTTTTCAGTAACATCTCTTTCAGGAACAAATAAAAAAATTGGGATTGAAAAAACTCCCCACCATATTCCAACAGTTACAAAAGATAATCGAATAGCCACTGAAGAATCTGGTATACCAAACCAACTCGGATTCTGATACATAAGTATATTAAGAACGAATAATAACCCACCGCCTAAATAGCCCATAGAGAAGCCTAAAGAAGAAACAAAATCCAGTTCCTCTCTTTTAGCAACGAAAGGTAACATAGAGTCATAGAAAACATTTCCACTTGAAAATCCAATGCACCCTAGTGCATATAATATTGCGGCTAGTTGCCAATCACCTTGAGCGACAAACCATAACATCAAAGTGGAAAGAATACCTAAAAATGCAAAGGTAAATAAAAACTTCTTTTTTAAAGAACCTATATCTGAAATTGCTCCTAAAAACGGAGCCATTATCGCAACGATTAAAGCGGCAACTGAATTACTCAAACCCAAATAAAATGTGCTTTCATCTACATGGTTAGGGTTCGACCAATATTTTTCAAAAAATATTGGGAAGAATCCAGCCATAACTGTTGTAGCAAATGCTGAATTTGCCCAGTCATACATTGTCCAACTTAAGACCTTTTTATTGTCCACTTCTTACCACCCTTGTATGTATGTTGTAATTCCAGAATACAATTTATAACCTTCAAAAGTATTTTTTGCGTTCAATGTCTTTTTGTACCCAAAAACTATATCAAAATTAAAGGGACCAAGTCTATCTTGTGAAGTAGAATTCAAAATCCATGTTTCTAAACATAACTCCCATCGCTTAGTTTCTGAATCATAGCCATCATGGTTTTCCATCCATTTGTCCCAATAACTATCTAAAGAGGTGTAATCATCTCTTAGTTTGGAAGATGTTAAAGATTGAACTTTTATTAAAATACGATTTTTTATAATTTGAGTTTCATAACCCACTAAACTACGAATCAAATTACCTTCTTTAAATTTGTATGTTTCTCCGACTTTACTTATAATTGAGTCGGGGTTTGTATGTGCACCAGAAAATATATTTAACGGAGTGTACAATAACTCCGATGCACTAAATCCATAACTTAAGGAACCATACAAACGACTATTCGTTTCATTTTTCCAATTGTAAGCTCCAAAAACTCCAAGCATTAATCGACTAACTCCAGAACCTATATTTAGTTGTGAAAATTGTTTTTTCCCCACAGAACTAAATGGCTCAATTGTGAACCCGAACGGGATAGAAATAGAGACTCGACCGTAGAGTACTCCAGATTTTTTTTGCATCCATGAAGGGTCACCTTTTAAAAGAGTCGTTATTCCAAATGTTATGTCTCCTATACCTGAGGATGAACGCATTGGTTGATTATAATATTTTGTTAAGCTATCAAAAGTTACCGTGTCGCCTATACTATAATTCGGTGTCATAAACCTGGGATCTATAAAACCCTTACTGAAAGGGTCATCTTTTGCATGTAATGCCCATACAACGCTATTCTCTCCATTTATTGTATATAAGTCATTATAAATAGTTTGCAACGTATCTCTCGTACTAATGGGTAACGTTAAAAAAGAAGAAGTTTGAAAAAAAGAATCAAGCTTTGTCTTTGCACTTAAATGATAATCAAGAATATCATCCGCGCCATAAACACGTTCAATACTTGAAGAGGCATTATAAGTCTCTGTTAGTGAACTAATATTAGGAATCTCGATGCTTAACATTATTTCATTTGAAATACCATAATCTAACTTAATTTTACTTCCAATTTCTTTTTGCTTTCTGTTTTCCGAAAAAATGCCATTTGATATAACGGCTTTAGATGTATCAAAATACCCAGCACTAAAAACGGGTAGACTTTGTCCATAACTCATGTTGAATGTTTTTAAAAATGACTCAGTAGTAGCAAGCTCACCTAGTGCATTAGAGCCGATGTGATACAGATCACTTGAGCTATTATAAAATCCAGATGCATTTCTCGTTAAATCATTAAAATATGCATGACTAATTCCATGCATGCCAAACTTTTGATTTCTTAGGTCTAGTGCTTGAGAACTATTATAGTTTTGCACTGTAACCCTGAATATGTTTGCAGGAACTGTAGGCAAAACTTGACCTATACAAAACGACATAATTAATAGTATAGAAAAGTGCTTCACTATCAGTACAAAAGAAATTTCTCTCTAAATTTACTAAACTCTATTTCATCGTGCATATATTGTGGTGAAAGATAGGATGGTGGTTTTTTTTGAGCTATGAAAATCCTTAATTGATTGGATCCAAAAAGCTTATCAATATACCCATTCGCCTCCCATCTGAATTCCCTAGGATGCAGCCTCTCAATTAATGCTATAATTGAGGTTGCAGTTTCTACGGGCTTTACTAGTGTTTTATCAACTATCATAATTTTAATACCGCTACATGCTCTACCATTATACTTAGGGATCCTATTATTAAAGATTGAACCTTTCGGTCGGTATTCTATTTCTTCAAAAGTAAGTCCAGGAAGTTTTAGCATATCTAGTTTTTCTTTAAAGAAAGTTGTTGCTAACCATGGAGACCCAAAGACTAAATAGGGTGTCTCTGTACCAAATCCCACATTTATATTTGTACCTCTGAGTAAATCCATACCTGAATACATTAATAAAGAATTCATATCGTAAATGTAAGGAACAGGGTTTTTCCAAGGAAGTTTAGTATCATCTAAATATTGCTTTCTATCCCAATTAACAATAGGTATTATACTTAACTCTACTCTTTTTAAATCTTTAACCCACCCCATTTCATTCACCATTAATAAAATTTCACCTATGGTCATACCATGCCTAATAGGCAATAGATGATATGCTTCAAATGATTGATAATTTTGTCTTGGAAGAGGACCTTCGATTATAACACCGCCGACAGGATTTGGTCTATCTAAAATAATTATCGGAATTTTATGCTTATTCGCAGATTCAAATAACTTAGAAATAGAAGCGATAAAAGTAGTATATCTTGCTCCTGTGTCTTGGATATCAACTACAATCAAATCGAGATCTTTCAAAATCCAATCTGGAGGATATAAGCTTCGTTCAAGTAAATTAAATACTTTAGCCCCAGATACAGGATCAATCCTTTCATTACCAATCAACTTTGCTCTTTTATCATCCATTCCCCAAATACCATGTTCTGGCTCAAATATTGCTTTAATAGAAATTTTTTGATTTTTACCAATTAAATCTAAAAGATGATTGTTTTTCCTGTTTACTGCAGTTTGATTACAAAAAATTCCAATATTTTTATCAATTAAAAACTTGAAATCCATTTGTTCAAGGATATCAAGGCCTGTATAGACCTGATTAAAAAAAGAAAGGTCAGGGACCGGCACAATTGAGGTGTGCTCAAATCTTTCTGGCTGAGCTGTACATATATCTAATCCAATGGATATACATAATATGCCAAAGGTTGATATTTTTTTTAACGTGCGGATAATAGCTTATTTTGTTTTGTAACGAAAAGTCCAAGACAAACAATCAGAGCATTAACCAAAAGAATTTCAAAACCAATTGAATAATAAGTTTGAATAATATAGCTTAAAACTGGTGCAACAATTGCAATGTATGGTACTAACTTATCATTAACATTATATGAAGTAAAAAGCCCAAAAAAATATAGACCTAAAAGTGGACCATAGGTGTAACCAGCCACACTGAAAATAGAACTAATAATACTTTGGTCATTGATAGCATTTAAAATCAATATGACTACCAAAATTATAATTGAAAAGAATAAATGAATATATTTTCTTCGAAGAATACTAGATGAATCTTTAATATCAATTTCTAAAATGTCTACGCAAAAAGAAGTTGTTAAAGCAGTCAATGCAGAATCAGCACTTGAATAAGCGGCTGCAATCAATCCTAAAATAAAAATAATTATTATTGGAAGTCCTAATGTCTCGCTTAAAACAACAGCTGGAAACAAATCATCTGGTTTGGAAAAACTAATTCCATATTTCCCAGCGATTGAATAAAGCAATGCGCCCAAGCACAAAAACAATAGGTTTACAACAACCAAACTAGAACTGAAGTAAAACATATTTTTTTGTGCTTCTTTAATATTTTTACAACTTAGGTTTTTTTGCATCATATCTTGATCTAATCCTGTCATGACTATTGCTATAAATGCTCCGGTGAAAAAACGTCGGAAGAAATGCTGGTCTCCTTCCCAAAAAAATATTTTAGAATATTCACTTTCAACGATAAAAGGAATGATACTTGCATAGTTTAATCCAAGATCTTTCCCAATTAAGTAAACGGAGAAAATCAAAGCAAGTAACATAAAAAACGTTTGAAGAGTATCTGTCCAAATGATAGTTTTTATACCTCCCCTAAAGGTGTAAAACCAAATCAATAGTATTGTTACAGAAACTGTAAGGAAAAATGGGGCGCCCCAACTTTGAAACACACTTAGATGTAGAACCCTTGCTACAATATAAAGGCGAAATGATGCTCCAATAGTCCGAGAAATAATAAAAAAAATAGAACCTGTTTTATAAGATGCAAGGCCAAATCGATCACTAAGGTAAGTATATATTGATGTTAGGTTAAGTTTATAATAGAGCGGCATCAATACTGTTCCTATAAACGCATATCCTAATAAGTAACCAAACACCATCTGCATGTAACTAAATTGACTAGAGGCTACCCAACCAGGAACAGAAATAAAAGTAACACCAGACAGAGAAGTGCCTATCATTCCGAATGCAACTATGTACCAAGGAGATGATTTATTTCCTAGAAAGAAGGACTCATTTGTATCATTTTTTCCCGTGTACCAAGATATTGCATATAGAAACAAGAAGTAAAGAATTATGCAAGCGACAATGTATATAGAATTCATTAGCAATAATAAAATTTGTTAACGGAGCATTTGAATATATTATGTTTCATTTTATGAAATTAATTTTTTCTTGCATCAAACAAAATAATAAACGAGTTTTAATATATGTCAAAAGAAAAAGAATCTGGAGGCGGCTTTGATAAAACAACTGATTTCAAGTGGCTTGGAATTGGTCTTCTTGTTTTTGTTATAATTTGGGCGATGCCAACGCCTGATTCAATGATCACTAAAGCCCAGGAATTATTTAGTGATTTAAATGCTGATCAAATTGCTGAAAAAGCATTCAACATGAAAATCATCATAGCCTTATTAGGCTGTTGTACAGTTTTTTTTGCTACAGAGGCCTTACCAATGCCAGCAGTTGCACTTTTTATTGGTCTAGTTCAACTATTTTTTGGTATAACTGAGCCCAAGAATGTTGTAGCTACTTATGCACACGATGCTGTCTGGTTCATTGCTGGATCATTAGCAATGGGTGCTACAATGGTTAAATATGGACTAGACAAACGAATTGGCATGTTAGTCATGAATTTATCTGGTACAAAAGTTAAAAATATTGTACTTGGTATTTTAGTGGGTACTGCAATTCCATCTGCTTTTATAAGTGAGGCATCAATTGCTCCAATGTTTTTGCCAATAGCGATGGCATTATATACCTTAACTAGTAAAAAAATTGGCGATGCACCTCAACTTGGGAAGCTCCTGATGATGTCAATTGCGATAGGATGCATGGTTGGCGCTCCTATGAGTCCTACAGGCGGTGCCAGAAATGCTATCATGATAGGATTTTTAGGCAATTTAGGCCCTGAATATGAAATTAGTTTTATGCAATGGATGATATTAGGATCTTTCTATACTTTTTTTCTTGGACTATTTTTTGCATTCTTACTTCCTTTATTATATAAACCTGAAGTTGATGATTTATCTGATGCAGTTAATACATTAAGAGAAGATTTAAAAAAACATGGCAAAATGACTAAAGAACAGTGGATGGTTAGTGGTATTGCTTTACTTATGATAATAGCTTGGATAACAGATAAAGACTTGATTGCTCCTATTCTTGGTTTTCCACTTGGTTTAGGTGGTGTTGCAATGACTGGAGCTGTATTATTTATGCTACTTGGTCTAACCTCTTGGTCTGACTATGAAAAGAATATTAGCTGGGGGGTAATTGTTTTATATGCCGGAGCAATTAGCCTAGGAGCTGTTTTCAAATCAAGTGGCGCTGCAAAATGGCTTGCAGACAGTTTAATAGATATTTTAACTACTTATAACCTCCAGGAAGGTCTTCCCCTTGCAATCCTAGTTGCTATAATCGGAGCATTGATGACAAATTTAATGAGCGCTGGAGCGACGGTAGCAGTAATTGGACCGGTAGTGCTAGAAATGGCAGTGAGCTCAGGAACAAATCCAATTATTGTTGGTGTAGCCCTAGCGATTGCAACGTCAATGGCGTTTTGGTTAGTAATTGGAACACCTGCTAGTACTGTGGTTTATTCAGCTGGATTATTAGATGCTAAAGATTTTATAAGAATGGCGACTTTTGCTTGGCCAGTTGCCTTAATCATTATGATTGTAATGATCACATTTTACTGGGTAGGACTAGGACTTCAACCAATAATGATAGGAAATTAACAAATGGACAGTGGTATTTTACTAATTATTGCCATCATCATCATTGGCTTTGCTATAACATGGAGCAACCAAGGTCAAGTTAAAGAAGTTGAATTACGTCAATCAGAATTTGCAAAAAAAATGGGTGAAATAGCTGATCATGACAACCGTAGTGAAATTGAAGTTGATGAACAAAGAAATGAAATGTTGAAGACACTAGATAATTCAATAAAAGATAGTCCTAAACAGCTAGATAGAATCAAACACATTATTAATGATTGGGCTGATATGAAGATAAAATCTTTTAAAAACCGAAGGTCATGGGTACGTAACCCTGATGAAGATCAATAATACTATTTATCGAAAATAATATTATTCTTTTCTCCACCATCTTCCCAAATATCAAATTTTTTCATCATATTATTAAAAATATCTAGTTGTACTAATTGTTCTAACCAATTCGACAAATTAACAAATACATCGTTAAACCTAATTATATCAACATTAGCAAATTGTCGAATAAAAGGCATCAAAGCCATATCACCTAATGATACTTGATGACCAAAAAGATTATTAGAACCATGCAATACTTCCTCATATTTCTCTAATATTTTTTCACATTTAGAACGATAAAATTTTTTTGAATTTTCAGGGTATCTAACATGATACTTATATTTATCTAACCATTTCTTAAATTGAAAATCATTCACGGAAACCGCTTCTAGTTGCTCTTTTTTTGAATTATAAAACCATTTTTTTTGGTCGTTTTGAGATATCGCCCACTGCATTATTTCAAAACTTTCATCAATCACTCTGCCTGTTTGAAGTTCTAAAGCTGGTACTGTACCTTTTGATGATATCTTATATAGTTGCTCTGGTCGATCTCTTAATGAAATTTCTCGATGCTCATAATTTATTCTTGAATAGTACATAGCTAAACGAGCTCTCATTGCATAAGGACATCGGCGGAAAGTATATAAAATAGGTAGCTTCAATTATTAAAGATTAAAATTGCGGACTTTTAAAGTATCTTCTTTTATCAATGACATTTTGATCTTTTCTAAGCTCGATTTGTTTTTCTATTGTCAAAGACGCTATCTCTTTGCACTTATTTGAACAACATCCATTTAAATCATGCTCACATTCATCGCATTGAATGAATAATATATGACAAGCATCGTTTTTACAATCTCTATGAATGTCAGAAGATTTATTACATATGTGACAATTAGATATAATATCATCTGTAACACGTTCACCAAGCCTAGCATCAAATACAAAGTTCTTACCAATAAATTTAGTTTTCAATCCCTTACTTTTTATATCATGAGCATATTGAATTATACCACCATGTAATTGTTTCACATCTTTTATACCTTCATTTAATAAGTATGAGCTGGCTTTTTCACAGCGGATACCTCCGGTACAATAGAGTAAAACTTGGTGATGTTCTTTCCCTTTTAACATTCTCCGTACTTCTGGTAATAAATCTTTTGATTTTTCTACCTGCGGTATCTCAGCATTTTTAAATTTTCCAACTTCACTTTCATATAGATTACGCATGTCAATTATAGTTGTCTTTTTTTGGTCCATAGCACAATCAAATTGTTGAGTACTTAAATGCTTGCCAACAACTTTCATATTGTATTTATTTTTTGAAACACCGTATGCCACAATCTCTTTTTTTACTTTTACTACTAATTTATAGAAAGAGATACCATCGATAACTGCTTTTTTAATTTGGATTTCATAGAACTCACTTATTTCATTCATTATTTTTAAAAAATTTTCCCAATTATGACTAGGTACACTTATTTGAGCATTTATGCCCTCATCCGCTACATATATTCTACCAAAAATATTTAGAGTATGAAAAATAGAATAAACTTTATCTCTAAAATGTGATGGATTGTCTATTTTAGTATATTTATAAAATGAACATGTAATGCGGCTAAATGTTTCAGAATCTAGATTTTCAATTAGTAAACATTTATTTTTCTGATTATATAATTTCTTTACCATATTTTATTCATTTATATAAATCAATTTTGTTCTACCGCCAATGGCTGTAAGTAAAACGTAAGTAGTACTATTTATATTTTCAGCAATCGTTTCAACTGCAATGTGGCCAGATTCATTCACACCAAAAAATAAAACATCATCGCCAACGATTGGTACCGTTCTTCCAAAATCAACCATTAATTGATCCATGCAAACTCTCCCTGCAATTTTATAGTTCTTTCCCTTATAACTGACATATCCATCTTCGTACCAAGGACGTGGAAAACCATCTGCAAAACCAGTTTGAATCACACCTATATTAGTTTCTGAAGAACTTTTATAAACACCACCATAACTAATATGCGTTCCACCCTCCACTTTCCTAACATTTACAATACTACCACAAAAGCTCATCACTGGCTTAATTCCAATATTATCAATTACTTCATCTGAAGGTAAGGCACCATAAAGCAACATTCCCACACGTACCATATTGAAATACGAGTCTTCGATATTAATAATAGCACCACTATTTGAGCAATGTATGTTCTTAAATTTAATTCCATGATTACCTGCCTTTTCAACAACCTTTTTAAAATTATTCAATTGTTCCAAAGCGTAAGACAAATCTCCTTCGTCAGCTGTGGCAAAATGTGTGTAAACGCCCTCAAGATATGAACCTATATTTTTATTAAGTTTTTTATATATAAGGTTAGCATCTTTAAGATCAAACCCTAAACGCGTCATACCCGTATCAAATTTTATATGATATCTAGGGCAAGCACCTTTTGATAGAAAATAAGAATTAATATCGTCGATATCTTCAGTTGTAGAAATATTTAAAATAATATTATTCTTAAAAGCTAAATCAATAAAATGAGACTGCATCCTTGAAAATACCAATATGTCATTTTGTATTTTAGCATCACGAAGTTCAAGAGCTTCATCAAATGAAAAAACAGCAAATTGTACATTATCAATGTTTTCAATAGATTTAGCAATCTGCACAGCCCCATGGCCATAACCATTTGCTTTTACTACACAAAGAAGCTTTCTATTGCCAATTTTTTTTTTAATAGCAGCCAGATTTGATCGACATATATCCAAATCAATATAGGCTTTTGGTCCAATTATTTTATTATTGTTGATATTCAAAATAAATAAGGCTGATAGTTAAACTATATTTATAAAAATAAGAATCAAAACTAAAAGATTTTTAAGCTCTAATTTATTGTCTAAGTTTATTTTTTATAAGAATTGAGTTTATAAACAATAATATAATACTTGTTAAAATTGGAATAATCGTGTGTGCCGAATTAATAAACCCGCTAAACAAGTAAGATTGCATTGATTTAATACACATCACTAAAGGGAAAAATGATAAAACACTATTTATAGAGGGTGGATAAACACTAGGGCTTATAATAAGGCTACTACCAAAAAGCATAAAAAATATTAAAGCAAAGATAGAAATAAATAGAGAGGATAGTCTGTCTGATATAATAGAAATAGTTATGAAACTATTTGCCAATAGAATTGTGTAAATACAAAAATAAAAAATTAATCCAAATGTTTGAATAATATCAAAAGGATAAGGAATGATTGCAGAGAATAGTATAGCTGAAAAAAGTCCAAAAATCAAACTTTCTACAAGGGCAACAATTGAAAAGCTGAAAACCATATAGTTTTTTGAATATGGAGATAACGACAAGTAGGATAATACTTTCTTATGCACCCTTAAATCAAAAAGGTCTCTAAAAATTGATGGCAAAATAGCTAATCCAGTAACTAAAAAAATCATACTAGGATAAATCCATATATCGAATGATATATTATATAGTCCAATTGAGGGTATTTTTCTGAATGCTAAGTTTATAAAAATAAAAATTGTCAATGGAAATAAGAATAAAGTAACTAGGCTTGAAGTCAAATTATTGCCTAGCAGCCATAGTCTTCTTGATAAAAGTGCTTTTATCATTCTAACCCACCACCTGCAAATTCAGAATCCATCAAATCTACTAGTCCTAACTTCTTAACGTTTAAATCAATCATACATTTTTCTGATGCAGCTCTAAAAATATCAAAAAACACGTTTCTTTCTCTTCCATAAAAGTGAAATATATTATTAATTCTGCTTGGTGATACAACGGTTGCTATACTAGAAAGGGTTTTATACAAATTATCACTCAAATTTTCAAACTCAATCTGAAATTGGTGGTAGTCAAGTGTACTTTCTAATAGTTTATCTAAATTACCATCCATTATTATTCTTCCGTCTCTGAAAACCAATATTCGGTCATGAGCCTGTTCTACTTCTGGTAATGAATTACTAACATAAATTATAGATTTTTGACCCTTCAGTTTTTTTAATAAATCCCAAGTAAGCCTAGATGATCTTGCATCCATGAAACCTGTTGGTTCATCTAATACTAATATTTGGGGATCATGAATGAGAGCCCTTACCAACATTGCCCGCTTATGAATTCCATAGGACACTTTTGAAGAAACCTGCTCTAAAAATTTCTCAATTTCTAATTTCTCAGAAAGTGAATTTAGTCTTTTTTTATAATCCCGACTATTGACATTATATAAAAATGATGAAAACCTTATGTTTTGCTCAATTGTTAACCATGGATCTAGATCTGTTTCATGCGGAACGAAACCAACTAATTTTCGTGTTTTTCTTTTTCTTTTTTGCATGTCTAGACCATGAACAAATATGCTTCCGTAATCTGGCTTTTCTATACCTGATAAAAGTTTAAGAAGCGTTGATTTTCCTGTGTCATTTGCACCAATTACGGCAACCAATGACCCTCTCTCAATTCCAAAAGTAAGTCCGGCAACAATGGTTTTATCATCTATTTTTTTGCCAACTTTCTTTAAAGTAATACTAGCTTCCATTATTATGCCCTAGTGCGCTTCAAACCAATTTTTGCCTGAGCCATAATCTACAATTATGGGGACTTTCAATTTCATGGCATTTTCCATCGATTTTTTTACTAAAGGAATCAATATGTCTTTTTCTTCTTTTGGATATTCAAACAATAATTCATCGTGGATTTGTAAAATCAATTTTGAGTTCATATGCTCTAGTTCTATATTTTTTTGAACATCAATCATTGCAATTTTTATTAATTCCGCTGCTGAACCTTGAATAGGCATGTTAATTGCGATTCTTTCTGCAGCCTGTCTTTTTAAAGCGTTTTCACTATTTATATCCCATACAGATCTACGCCGACCAAGCATAGTCTCGACATAATTATCAGATCTAGCCTTAGCAAGAGTTTTTTCAATATAATTTTTAATACCAGCATATTGCTGAAAATATTCATTAATTATTTCTTGTGCTACTTTTCTTGATATACCAAGCTCTTGGCTAATTCGAAAAGGTCCAGCACCATACATAATACCAAAATTTATAACTTTTGCAGTTCTTCGCATATCCGGTTGAACATCCTCGAGGGATACATTATAAATTAAACTTGCTGTTCTGGTATGAATATCTAGGCCGGCATTAAATGCATTACAAAGCTCAGGGTCCTCAGATAAATGTGCCATGACTCTTAGCTCTATTTGAGAATAGTCAGCAGACAATATCTCCCAATTACTTTTCTGCGTAATAAAAGACTTTCTAATTTCTCTACCTTCTTTTGTCCTAATAGGAATATTTTGGAAATTTGGATTCGTGCTAGACAGTCTTCCTGTTGATGCTATAGTCTGATTAAAAGTAGAATGTATTCTATTTGTATAAGGGTTAATAACCATCGGTAATGCATCAACATATGTGTTTTTTAATTTATTAAGCTTACGATATTCTAGAATCAGTTCTGGTAATTCGTGTTCTTGAATTAACTCTTTTAAAACATTTTCAGCCGTAGACCTTTTTTTAATTTGTGTTAATTTTAAATCATCAAATAAAATTTTAGCTAGTTGCTGAGTTGAGTTTACATTGAACTCAGTATCGGAAATTTCATATATCTCCTTAACAAGTATGTCTAGCCTGCTACCTATTTTTACAGACATTTTGTTTAACAATTCTTGATCTACATAAACGCCTTCAAATTCCATCTTAGTTAGAACATTTATTAATGGCATTTCAACATCAATGAAAAAGTCCATTTGCTTATTTTCTTCAAGTTTAGATATAAAAATTTGGGATAACTGAAAAATAATATCTGCATCTTCAGCTGCATGAAAAGAAACTTTTTCTAAAGCCACTTTATCCATAGTAATTTGATCTTTTCCTCGACCAATGAGATCATCTATAGGAATCATTGAATAATTAAGAAACTCTATACTTAGTGTATCTAATTTATAAGATCTTGCAGATGGATTTAAAATAGATGCTGCAACCATTGTATCAAAATATATTCCTGAAACATTAATACCGTTTCTAGCAAGAATTAAAGAATCATATTTAATATTTTGACCAATTTTTCTTATTTTATCATTTTCTAAAAATTCTTTAATAATTCCTAAAACGTTTTTTAAATCATCTTCACCAAAATTATTTTTACTTTTTCCCAAATATAATATTGGTATATAGTAACCTTCATCTTTTTTGAAAGAAATACTGATCCCTACAATTTGAGCAATCATTGGATCTACAGAAGTCGTTTCAAGATCAATAGATACCATTTTTGAATTTTGAACTTTTTTTACTAATTTTGTTAATCCATCAAGATTTAAAATTGTTACATATGTTTTTTTAATTTGTTTTGTTTTTACATTAATATAATCCGTTGATAGATGCTTTAACAAACCATAGAATTCTAAATCTTCAAATTTTTTAGATAAAGCCTCTTGATTAAAAGCGCTTATTATAAAATTTTCAATAGAAGTATCAACTTCTACATCTTTTACTATTGTAACTAATTCTTTGCTCAAGAAAGCACTTTCTCGTCCATTAGTTAACCCATCATAAACACGTTTGTTCTTTATTTTAGAAGTATTTTCTAAAACAGATTCAATATCACCAAACTCTTTTAATAACTTTACAGCCGTTTTCACACCAACCCCAGATACACCTGGTACATTATCTGAAGAATCACCCATTAAGGCTAATAAGTCTATAATTTTTTCTGGCGGAAGCCCCCACTTTTTAATGACACCTTCTCTATCATAAATAACAGGAGGAGTACTTCTTTTACCAGGTGCATATAAAAATACTTTATCATTAATCAATTGCATAAAGTCTTTATCGCCACTAACTATGTATGATTCAACTTCCTTATCTGCAACTGCATTTGTAATAGTACCAATAATATCATCAGCCTCGAAACCTGGCTTTTTTAAAACTGGAATATTCATAGCCTCGAGCAATTCCCATATATGTGGAATTTGTTCTTGCAATTCAATAGGCATTTCAGGTCTATTTGCTTTGTATTTTGGATACATCTTATGACGAAAAGTTTTTTCTTTAGAATCAAAGGCACATACTAAATAATCGGGATTCTCATCATTGATTAGTTTAATTAAATGATTTGAAAAACCAAAAAGAGCACTAGTATGAAACCCATAGCTTGTAATTAATGGATTACGTATCAATGCATAATGCGCTCTATATAGAATCGCATAGCCATCAACAATAAATAGTTTTTTCTTTATTTTCGTCATTATCTTAACTTAAAAAATTACTTATGACACCGTTCTTGAACATGAAGTTTTTAAAAATAAAAAAGCCCCAAACAAGGGGCTTTTCTATTCTTTTCAGATTTTATGGGGTGATGATTACATCATACCGCCCATTCCACCCATGCCACCCATGTCACCACCTGCCGGCATTGCAGGCATTTTATCATCTTCAGGAATTTCAGTTATAGCTGCTTCCGTAGTTAAGATCATACCAGCAATCGATGCAGCATTTTGGACTGCTACTCTTGCTACCTTAGTTGGATCAATTATTCCAGCTTCAAACATCTTAACATATTCATCGCTTCTAGCATCATAACCATTATCGCCTTTTTTATCCTTGATGTTTTGAACAACAATAGAAGCTTCAACACCAGCATTTGCACATATCTGCCTAATTGGTGCTTCTAAAGCACGAACAACGATATCTACACCTACCTGTTGATCTTCATCAACTTTGACTTTACTAAGGTCTGGAATTGCACGCAATAGAGCAACGCCTCCGCCAGGAATAATACCTTCTTCGACAGCGGCTCTAGTAGCATGAAGTGCATCTTCGACTCTAGCTTTTTTCTCTTTCATTTCTACTTCTGTTGCAGCACCAACATTAATAACCGCAACGCCACCAGAGAGTTTAGCTAAACGCTCTTGCAGTTTTTCACGATCATAATCTGAACTTGTTTTTTCTATTTGTGCTTTTATTTCATTTATTCTTGCTTTGATTGCATCTGAAGATCCGCTACCATCGACAATTGTTGTATTGTCTTTGTCAGATATTACCCTTTTTGCAGTACCTAAATACTCAATGGAAGCATTGTCTAACTTATAACCAGCCTCTTCGGAAATAACAGTTGCACCAGTAAGGACAGCAATATCCTCCAACATCGCTTTCCTTCGATCACCAAAACCAGGAGCTTTTACAGCAAGAACTTTAAATGTTCCTCTAAGTTTATTTACTACTAATGTTGCAAGTGCCTCACCTTCAACATCTTCTGCAATAATCATAACTGGCTTGCCTGTTTGCACAACTTTTTCAAGTAGTGGAAGAAGATCTTTCATATTACTTATTTTTTTATCGTGAATAAGAATGTATGGATCTTCAAGCTCTGCATCCATAGCTTCTGAATTTGTAACAAAATATGGCGACAAATAACCACGATCAAACTGCATACCCTCAACTGTTTCAAGATATGTCTCTGCCGTTTTACTGTCTTCTACCGTAATAACACCATCTTTTCCAACCTTTTCCATAGCTTCTGCAATTTTACCACCAATCTCTTTGTCATCATTAGAGGAAATTGTTGCAATATTTGCAATCTGAGTTGAATCTGGAAGGTCTTTACTTTGAGACTTAAGTGAATCCACTACGGCCTTAGCAGCAGCATCAATACCTCTTTTAATCGACATCGGGTTTGCACCAGCAGTCACATTTTTTAATCCCTCTGTAACAAGAGCTTGTGCAAGTACTGTAGCGGTAGTTGTACCATCTCCAGCGACATCAGATGTTTTGGAAGCAACCTCTTTAACCATTTGCGCTCCGATATCTTCCATTCTATCACTTAGCTCTATTTCTTTAGCAACGGTGACACCATCCTTTGTAACAGTTGGTGCTCCGAATTTCTTTTCAATAACAACATTACGCCCTTTTGGACCTAATGTAACTTTTACTGCATTGGCAAGCTTATCAACGCCATTTTTTAGGGCGGTTCTTGCTTCTACATTATATTGTATTTCTTTAGCCATTTTTTTAACTCCTTACATTGTTGCGAGAATATCACTCTCGCGCATGATTATATAATCTGTTCCAGCAACATTAACCTCTGTACCAGAATATTTCCCGTATAATATTTTATCACCTTCTTTAACCGACATATTTACTAACGTGCCAGCATCACTTACTTTACCTGGCCCAACAGCAACAACAGTACCTTGCTGTGGCTTTTCCTGAGCTGTGTCAGGAAGTATGATACCGCCAGATGATTTTTCTTCTGCAGCAGCTGCTTCAATTACAACTCTATCAGATAATGGTTTTAGACTTAAGCCCATTTTTAGAACTCCTTATTTGTGTTTTAGATAAATTTTCACATTGATTAAAAATAATTTATAATAAATGAATTTATAAAAAGATTAAAGTCAATGTATCGTATCATGTCATTACAAAAATTATTCCAAACTGTGATTTCATTCATTCCATCATAAAAAGGAATTACACGTATTGCCATTTTGGCATAAAATCAATATTATTGACCTGTACTCCCAAAACCATCGCTGCCTCTAGAGGTTTGAGACAGCTCATAAATTAAATCAAAGTTTATTTTTGATCCATCCATAGCCACAATCTGAAATAATCTTTGACCAACCTCTACTTTGTAAGGAATATCTTTAATATTGTCAACAGCAGCCATGATTTCACCTCTATAACCAGCGTCAATTAAACCAACAGAATTAGCAAGCCGTAATGGAGTTTTTGATATGCTTGATCGGGGCATTAGAAAATATGCTTTTTGATCAATATTTTCGCATGATATACCAAGCTTAATTCGTGACGTTTCGCCGGAATTGATAATTTGATTTTCCACAATATAGACATCTAAACCCGCATCTCCCTGATGAAAATGTTTGTGATCTTGATACATATTATAAATTACTTCTGAAAATGGTTTAATTTTTAGCTTCACTTTATTTATCCGTTTTAATCGAGAAATATAATCCTAAACTGGTTACAATCAAACAGGCTCCGACCATCGATTCAAACGGTTGAAGCTTAATTGTATAATATAAAATCCAAGTATTTAAAATAATAAATATCATTGGAGTAAAAGGATAACCCCAAACCCTGTAAACTCTTTTCAATTTTGGTTCTTTAATTCTGAGGTATATAAGACAACATACTGTAATTGAAGTTGTAATAATCAAAATAATTCCAGTATAAAGCATCACCTCTTCAAAGGTGGCTGAGATAATAAATATAAGACTAATAAAAAGCTGCAAAGCGAATGCACTTAATGGCACACCTTGCTCGTTAACCTTTGAAAGAAAGTTTAACTTTTCATAATCTTTTCCAATTGCTTGAATGATTCTTGGCCCAATATATACGTAACTACTTACTGTAGATAAAAGCAATAGGCCTATGAGAACTGAAACTATCTTTGCTGTGCTAGTACCAAACAGATTTATGCTTGATATATAACCAATTTCAATTTTCCCACTGAGCGCATTAATTGGAGATATTAATAAAAAAACATAATTCAATAGCACATATAATGCTGTTACAATTAAAGTGCCTATTAAAACTGATCTGAATATATTTTTTTTAGGGTTTATTATTTCCCCAACCACATAAATACTTGAGTTCCACCCTGCGTACGCATATGAAACCCAGACTAGATTAACTGCAAATTCAGGACTAAATAAGATTCCAAGGTCTTCAGATCTAGGAATGAAAGAGATACTCTGTTTATCGTCATATAGAAAGCCTATGGATATAAAGCTAATCATTATTAATACTTTTAAAAATGTAGACCAGACTTGAAAAGACTTGCCAGTATCTAAACTAGAAGCATGCATTAAATTCATAAGTAAAATCACAAAAATTGCTACTATTTTGATATTTACAAAAGGCACTATTGGGCTTATATAAGTTGCAAGAGCAATTGCTGCTAAAACAGCTGGCGCAGAGAAGCCTACTGTTGCCGAAACAATACCAGCGCTAAGTCCAACAGACGGATGTAAAATTCTAGAAAGCAAATAATATTCTCCGCCTGACTTAGGCAGAGCTGAGGCCAATTCGCAATAACTTAATGCACCGAAAAGTGATATTACACCGCCAACTAACCAAAGCATTAATATCGCAAATACAGATTGTATATCTACTAACTGATAACCCAAACTTGTAAATACGCCCGTGCCCACCATACTTGAAATAACCAACGATATAGCTGCAAATAAACTTAGATGACGATTCTTTTCACTTACCAATTATAGCTTAAGTAAACTTATAAATATTATAGGCAAAGATTAACCAGCTTGCTATCAAAACAACTCCTCCGATAGGAGTGATCATACCAAGTTTGTTAAACCCACCTAAGGATACTAAGTACAAACTACCCGAGAAAATAACAATTCCAATGACCATCAACACACCCGGAACAATCACTACTTCTTCAGATACAATATATCCAGTTACACCAAAAATTAACAAACCAAATGAATGATACATCATGTATCTAGTTGCAATTTCAAATATAACTAATTGTTCTGAGCTAAGTTTTTCTTTGAGCAGATGAGACCCAAAGGCACCAAATAAAATAGTTAAAGCAGCAAATATTGAACCTAATAATAAAAACATTTTCATTTTTTTTCATTTTTGTGTATAACTGTTCTCATAGGAAAAGGAATTTCGATATCGGCTTCAGCATATTTTTTATGCAGAAGCTTAATAAAATTATCAATAATTGGGTTCTGGTCTCCGTAACGGTTTCCCCTAAAGTATACCATCAGATTTATACTAGACTCACCAAAATTTTGAAAGCGCATAGTCGGTTCATAGTTTTTATTTGTTTCCTCCATCGAAGTCTGAATTTGACTTATGACTTCATGAGTTACTTTTTCGACTTCATCTAAATTCGAGCTATAACTAACGCCTACAGGAATTTTCACTGAAAAACTACGATCGCCGCTATCAAAATTCTTAATAATAGCAGACGACAATCGAGTATTAGGTATGTGAATTATATTATTCGTTCTTTCCATTATCGTAGTATTACGCCACGATATATTCTGGACATAACCCATATCACCAGTATCTATTTGAACGAAATCACCAACTTGGACTTTTTTGCTGAGCAATATATGTAAGCCAGCAAAAACATCTGTAAGAGTATCCTTTAACGCCAAAGAGACAGCAAGACCACCAATACCAAATGCAGTAATCAGCGGAGCAATGGAAATATTCAAAGCATCTAAAATAATAAGTAGGCCAATGATATAAATTGTAATCCTAACAAAATTTGTAAACATTGTTGTGGATGGAAAACCTTTTTCTTGATCTTTTGCCCAAGAATTAAAAAGACTGACTGCTAATTTACCAAATACTAATGTTATAGAACCTATAATCACTATTACCAAAAATTTTGACACATAATCATTCAAAAAGCTTTTTAAATATGAGTTTTCCACCAATATTGAATCGATATTTGAAGTCGCAATTGACAATGCACCCAGAAAAAACCAAATAACTATATGCGGTTCAACAGCATCAAGGACTGCATCATCTCCCTTCCAATTTGATTTTTCTGCAGCAAGTTTAAGCTTTGAATGAATGAATTTTTTAAAAATAACCCCGAAAAAGACACCAAAAACAATAATTAAAGCAGGCGAAGCAAAAATTTCTAAATTATTATATAACCAAACTTTATCCATATTAATCAAAACTCACAGATACAAGCTTTGACACTCCTTTCTTTTCTTGGGTCACTCCGTACATATGATTTGCTATCTCCATCGTAAGTTTATTGTGTGTAACAATAATAAATTGGGTTTCATCTGCGAATTGTTTAAGTACTTTTGTGAATTTTTTAATATTTATATCATCTAATGGAGCATCGACCTCATCTAAGATGCAATAAGGGCTAGGCTTGACTTGATATATTGAAAAAAGAAGTGAAATTGCAGTTAATGCTTTTTCACCACTTGACAACAACCTTAACGATGCATTTCTTTTTCCTGGTGGCTGAGCATCTATTACGATGTCTGCTTCTAACGGATCAGGATCACCAACTAAACGAAGAGCCCCATATCCACCTTCAAAAAAAAGATTAAATAATTTTTCATAATTTTTGCTTATTAACTTAAAAGTCTCTTGAAACTTTTTCCTAGCAATCCTGTCAATTTTTTGAATGGTCTCTCTTAAATTTTCTTCAGACTCAACCAAATCATCTCGCTGCTTGCGCAAATGACTTAAACGTTCTGAATCTTCATTATACTCATCTTGGACAGCCATATTTACAGGACCAATACTATCTAAACTTCTTTGAATTTTCTCAACTTGATATGATAATTCGCTTTCTGAAACATCAATAATTAATTTTTTAGGAATCGAAGTTTCATACCGCTCTTTAATTTGTTCTTTAATAATTTCAATTTTTTGCTTTAAGTCATTTAACTTGAATTCTGATAATTTTAAATTTTCTAAAATATATTCTCTATCTTTTTGTTCAAGTTTAATCTTCGTTTGAATTTGATCAATATTATTATAAGTCTCCCTAAAAACAGATCGCTTTAAATCAATTATTGATCTTTGCTTTTGCCGCTCAGCATTTGTTTCGGTTAATTTTTCTTCACCATTTTCAATTTTTTTGACATATTCTTTTTTTAGTAAAATCATTTTTTTCTTTTCTTCAATGATTTTGAATTGAGTTTTTTCAATCGTCTTAATTTGCTCTTTTGCAGAGTTAGATTTATAATCTAAATTGTCTTTCTTTGATTCAAAATCAACCATTTCCACTCTTGCGTCTTGCAATACTTGCTGTTGAGAGTCTCTGCTTTTACCCACGTTTAAAACATTTTGATTGGCTTTATTTATTTTTTCTTGAAATGAAGATAATAATCTTTCTGCTTTTTGAATACCTGGTTCTAATTTTTTTAAAGAAATATTTGAATCGTTTAGTACTTTTTCTGTTTCAGACAACTCGTTTTTTAGGTTTCCTGAACTTTCTAGGATTTGAGTCTGACTCAGATGGTTTTTCATCAATGATGAGTCTAAATCACTTAATTGGTTCTCGATATTTTTTAATGATTCTTGTTTTATAGTTATATCATTTCTTGATAAATCTATATTCTTTTCAATCAAAGTTTGATTTGTGATTATTTTTTTTCTTTCTTTTTTTGATTGAGCCAATTGCTCAAAAATAATTTCAAGTTTATTACTCCGGCCAATTAAGTTTCCATGTTCAGACACTTGCCTGCTTTTTATGACAAAATCTTTACCAGAATATGTACCATTTAAATCTACAAGCCTCCAACCAGCTAAACTTTCATCATTTACAGCTTGTTTTAAATTGTTTACTACTAGAAGGTCTCCCAAAATATAATCAGCAAGGGGCGATAGTTTCTTATTAGTCACAACCAATTCTGATGCTCTGGCAATAACATTATCTGAGTTTGGTAAAGATTTTAATCTTACTCTGAAACCTAATGCTTCTTTAAGTGGAATAATAGTCAAGTCTCCTGCGCTATTTTCTAGTGCTTTTCCCAATGTAGATAAACCAGTTTTTTTATCTTTAGATATTAAACAATGTGATAATTCACCTAACCCATTTTCTAAAGCATTCCTATATTTTTCTTCAACTTGAAACACATCTGCAACAGTACCAAGAACACCAGGAAAATCTTTAGGGTTCTCTAGTACATATTGCGTGCCCTCAGGAAAACCTTCATTTGATTCAATTAACCCCTTGTAGAATCTAGCCTGATCATTTAACGATTCAATTTTTACAGTAAGGCTATTATTATTTTTGATTTGTTCTTGTTGTTGATCTATTAAGTTTTGGAGGTTAAGCTGAACCTCAGCTAATTCTTTTTTCCCTTCAAAAAAATTATTATCTAGTCCTGTCTTTTCCCGCTCTATTAATTTAATTGTGCTACTTATTTGTTTTGACTCTTTTTTCAATTCAGATATTTTTGCACTAAAAATCTCAGCGTTTGTTTTTTTATCATCAATTAAATTTTGAGTCCGATCATACATCGATCTATTTGTAGCAATCGTTTTTTGGTGACTCCACCTCTCGTTCTGAACATGCTCAAGATATTTTAATTCTTCATGATACTTTTCTTCAATTATATCTAACTTTTCTTTTTTATTTTTATAAGCCGATAATGCAAGATCTAAATCATTCTGCAATTTTTCACTTTGTTGTTTAAAAAAGTCACCCTCTTTTCTCAAAATAACCAACCTTTGATCATTCGTTTTATAATCACTCTCTCCTCTTTCAATTGAGAGTGAAGTAGCATTTCCTTTTTCAGTCCAAATCAGAATGTTCTGTCTTATTTGCTGCTGATTTTCCGTAAGTGCTAAAAGTTTTTCTTGTAGAATGCTCAACTCATTTTCTTGCTCTTTATATATTCCTCTATTTTTTTCTAACACTTCTTCATATCTTGAAGATTGGTCTGTCTTAGAGTTTCTATGATGATTATAATCTTTTATCTCTTGTTTTAGTGGAAGCATGATATTTTGATATTTGTCAATTTTTAAAAAAGCTAAATCAACATCTTTTTCCCTAATCTGTTGAGTAAGATTTTCAAGGCGCTTAAACCTCTTAAGCTGAAGTTCTAGACCATGCACTTTTTGTTCAACTTCAGATATAACATCATTAATTCTTTCAAGGTCAAATCTAATAGCCTCAAATTTTCTTAATGTTGATTTTCTTTGTTTTCTATATTTATTTATCCCTGATGCCTCTTCGAACATTCGCCTTCTATCATCACCATTTTCTGACAGTATCTGTTCAATCATTTTTAATTCTATTACGCTATAAGCATCAGAGCCCATACCTGTATCGATAAAAAGATTGTTAATGTCTTTTAGCCTACATGGAGTTTTGTTTATGGTATACTCACTTTCACCATTCCGATAGACCCTCCTTCCAATCTCTATGTCATTATATTCGATTGGCAGTTTTCCTTTATTATTGTGAACTGTAAGTGTGACATCACATACACTTAAAGGTTTCATATTCTCTGCGCCATTAAAAATGACGTCTTCCATTTTGGCACCACGCAAAACCATCGACTTTTGTTCACCTAAAACCCATCTTATTGCATCAACAATATTTGTTTTACCGCAACCGTTAGGACCAACGACTGCGGTCACGCCTTGACTTAGCTTTAAAACTTCTTTTTTAGCAAAAGACTTAAAGCCGTGCATTTTTAATTCTGAGATATACACTATATATGCCTATAAGATGGTCGATAAATCTAGTGATTATACTAGATATTTACACGAAGAGAATAAAACGAAAAAAATTACTTGTTTTGGATAAACCTGTTAAATGATATTTGAATTAATAAACCACTGTAATCTTTTTTCTGATCTGCTTCTTTTTTTAGTTTAATTATATCTGCACCGATATGTAAAGCAACTGAACTTTGATTATACCATCTGAATTCAACTCCTCCCCCAAAGAAAGCAATAGGAGACCACTGCGTTTCCGCTTTTCGCCATATCTTTTTGTAACTACCGTCACCTTCTCTACCATCAATAGAAAGGTTTAGGCCTCCCCTAATAGTGACAAAAGGAGAAAAGTTATTTGCAATTTTTCCTGCAAAGGGGTGATAATTAAAGCCAACTAAAGCTGGTATAAATAATAAGTTTTGCCCGCTAATCGTTATATACTGATTGGTCCAATTATCATATACTATACTTTCAGTTTCTCCTTTGATATCAAAGTATCTTACTTCCCCAATTATATCAATATTTTTTTTATTATTTCCATACAAGTAATTCAAAAAAATTCCTGAACCCCTCGATCCGACATCTAGTCCAGCACCAAACCTTGTATTTAACCCACCTGCAAAAATCACATTGATAAAGAAGAATAATATTATCGAAAATTTGAATATCATTTATTTAGGGATTAATTGATCTTTAGAGGCTATTAATTCTTTTACTGGTTCATCTTGAAGGATAGATTTATTAAATATTGTATGAATATTTTTTCTATTGATACCTAAATACCAATAACCACTAGGATATATTACCATTGCTGGTCCTTGCTCACATACATCTAAACACCCAGATTTATTAGCTCTCACTTTCCCTTTTAGACCCGCCTCATTAATCATTCTAACAATATCTTTTCGCAAATCTAGACCGCCGCAAGCACCACAACTTTTCCTTGCACTATTTTCGTCACGTTCATTTGTACAAATGAAGATATGTTTTTCAAATTTCATATATCCTCATATTCAGCATCCTGGATATCCATTTTACTAACCTTTCGCTTGAAATCCGCTTTAGTTTTTTGGCTTTCAATCTTTGATTTAATTTTGAATAATGATAGTACAAAAAAACTAATTTTATATATTGAGTATCCAAGAAATAATAATAAAATTAGTTTCATTCATTTAAAATTCAGTTACTGGATTGAAAAATTTAGTTCCTGATACTGGCTGCCGTATATAATCAATCACTTCTTTTAAATCATTTTCATTGCCGACAAAATCTATATTGTTCGTATTTATAATGACCAAGGGCGTATCCTGATAACGGAAAAAATATTCTGTATATACTTGGTTTAAAGCATCAATATACTCCCAAGTAACGTTTTTTTCCATGTTACGGCCACGCTTTTCAATATTCTTCATTAAAACATCAGTGTCTGCTTGGAGATAGATAACGATATCAGGCCTAATAATATTTCTTTCAAGAAGGCTAGCAACTGTGTCATATAATTGCATTTCTTTATCGCCTAAATTTAAAGAAGCAAATAAACGGTCTTTAACAAACATATAATCTGTAATTAATAATTTTTGAAACATATCAACTTGTCTTAGATCTTGTTGTTGGCGATACCTTTGTAAAAGAAAAAACAATTGAGTTTGGAAACCAAATCTTTCAGGATCATTATAAAAATCAGGAAGAAAAGGATTGTCTTCAAAATCTTCAAGAACAAGTCTTGCACCTAATTCTTTAGATAGTAATTGGGCTAAACTAGTTTTACCAACGCCAATTGGGCCTTCGATTGCTATATAATATAAATTTCTCATGCTTTATTCTCCAATTCATACTTTTTAACGAGAGAAGTATCAGAACATCTTACAAGAAGCTCGTTAACAGTCAAATTAACATATGGTATTTTAAAATCAGGAGCAATCTCATCAAATGGAATTAATACGAATTTTCTATTAATTAAACCTGGATGCGGAATAGCTAGCTCCTTTGTTTCCATGACTGATGAACCGTGAACTAATATATCTATATCAATTGTCCTTGGCATATTTCTTTTTACAGCTTTTCGCCGACCAAGCATATTTTCAACACCTTTTACAAAGTCTAACAACTGGAATGGATTTAAATCTGAATCAAGTCCAACAACTGTATTTATGAAATATTCTTGATTTAAATTATATAATGGCTCTGTTAAGTAAAAAGATGCACTTGTTAAATTGTAATTTTCTTTTGGAATCTCAATAGCTGAAATTGCTTGGGCGATATTAGATTCTCTATCTCCAATATTTGAGCCAATAGATAGATATACTCTATTACCATTCTTCATTTAAATCTCTGTAGTTCTACCTCAACATTTTGGAAATTAGCCGCTATAGGCGCATGAGGCTTTCTTACGCGTATCACTACTTTGTCTATGTCAAACTCTGCTATCAATCTATTACAAACAGAATTAGCAACAGCTTCCACTAACGAAAAACGTTTTTTTGTAAACTCCTCAATGGTGCAAGAAATAATTTCTTGATAATCGATAGTATCACTTAACTCATCAGTATTCCCAGGTGTTTCTAGGTTACAGTGCAAAGCTAAATCAATTTCAAAAGTACCATCCTTAGATTTTTCAAAATCATAAACTCCATGTCTAGCTATAATTTTTAAGTTATTAATTCTTATTGTATCCATTATATCCTATTTTAAATATATAACTTTTTGAGTGTTAATATAATTATCAGTGGATAACTGTATGAAATAAACGCCAGTAGGTTTTCCATTTGCATTCCAAGACTTATTATAAAAACCTGATTGAAACCTCTCATCTGCTAACGATTCTACTAGACCACCATTAGTATTAAAAATATTTATACTAACATTTTGACTACCAAGCTCCGGATGAATATAAAAACTCAGTTTTAAATTTCGATTAAATGGATTAGGGTATGCAAAATCGACAGTTACTGTTTTAGGAATTAAATGATCAACCTCATTTGTAGAATATGAGACTTCTTTTAATATCCAATTATTAGGGTCTAAAGTCACGTTTTCCACAATAAAGTTAAGTCCAGATATTTCATACAAATGACTCAAGCTATTATTTTCAACAACTATAGTTGTATCTATTAATAAAGGTCCAAAACTCCCAGAAAAATTAAGGTCTATTGGCATTGAAAAAAGCCCACCTTGCTGGACTTGATCAACTTTTACTTTATAATTTGTATTGCCTTCATGCCACCAAGATATTTCATATTTAGGGTACCCCTCTTCATATATCCATTGTTGAAAAAAAATTTCTAAATTTTGCCCGGAAATGTCTTCACTGATTTTTTGAAAATCAGCTGTAGAGGCTGCATTATAAGCAAGTGAATCATTAGATGCATAGCTTTTTAATATTTCAAAGAATGTATTCTTCCCAACTTTATGCCTTAACATATGAATTACCCATGATGCTTTATTATAGGATAAACTAGAATTAAATATTTGAGCATTAGATGATGCATTTTCAACATATATTGTTCCACCCCCATAATATGCATAGTCATTCATAAAACTAAAATAGGCCTCTTTACCATCGATATGCTCAACCCAAAGTGCTTGACAATATCTTGCGAACCCCTCATTTAGCCAAATATCATTAAACGTTTTACAAGTAATAAGGTTTCCCCACCAACTGTGCCCAAGCTCATGAACAATGAGGTTTTGAGAATAAGAACCCATACTTGAAAGAGTTTGATGTTCCATTCCACCACCCCATTTGAAATCTGCATGTCCATATTTTTCAGATATAAATGGATATTCACCAAACAAGCCCGAAAAAAAACTAATCATATCACCGGTTAGTGAATAGTTAGAAAATGAAGATTCGTACCTATCAGGAAAAACATAATGTTCAATTGCCATCGTATCATTTGAAATAGAAGAAATGTATTGTTCACTCCAAATCGTGTATGGATATATAGCTAATGAAACAAGATAGGTAGTAATAGGGTATCTCTCTTTCCAAAAGAATGTATTTTTACCTCCATCATTTGTTATGCTATCAAGCAAACCATTTGAAGCGACAATAAAATCTGGATCTGAAGGAACTGTTACCCTAATATTCAAGGAGTCAGCTTTATCACTGGGGTCGTCTTTGCACGGCCACCAGCTTCTTGCACAATAAGCCTCTGACAATGTCCAAACATGATTAACACCTAAATGTTCATCAAATTTAAAACCAGCCGCTCCGCAGTCTTGAGGGGCGCCTCGATAGATGATATGTATTGAAAAATAATTATCATCTTGAATAATGATATTATTTATAGGGATTTTTATCATGTCGAGTTCATGGGAAAAAGAGATTTGCTCATTGTTTTGCAAAATCGAGTCAACGGTCATGTTGTTATAAAAATCTAATTCAATATATTCTGGAGGGTCATTATTTATATAACCATTTACAGATACGGAACCATTAATAGTATTTGATTCAAAATCTATATCTATGGCAATGTCATAGAATGTAATGTCAATTTTACTTTGATTAATGGATAAGGTTGAGGTGCTAGACATCCATCTATCTACCGACTTTCCGCGAGAACATAAATATTTAGGTTCTATTTCAGCAAAACATAAAGATAATATGAAAACAAACAGATAAATTATTGTTTTCATTTTTTAAAAAAAGGAACTAAAGTGCTTATAACCTAACCAGGGTATTAAAATATATAATAAAGTATCTCTAACAAAGTAAAACAGAAAAAAAGCAGCTAGAACGCTCCAACCTTTTTTCTTTAACAATCCCTTAATACCGCCTTTTTTATAGGCCACAATCCAGGATTGCATAAACTGGGGTTTAAAAAATGACACTAATCATCCTTCGGCTTAATTTTTCTAAATTGAAGATCTTCATATTTTTCTAACAATGTACTTCCAGCTGCTTGTTGAAACCTGAATGCAAATTCTAATGCTTCATAAAAAGGCCTATTCGCATATTCGCCATGGGAATAAAACTCATCTACCCACTTTACCATTTGATAAATATCAACCTGATTTAAATAATCAAAAATTCCATAAACCAACTCTGCTCTATTATCATAATACCATTCAGTAATACCACCATAGCCAATGTCTTTTTTTAGCTCAGTATGTGTTTCATATACTTGTACCAGATATGAAAATAAAAAAGTTTCTTTTTCTTCAATTGATAATGTTTTCCAGTATGTAACAACTGGCGAGAGAGCCACATCATTTTTAAGCCCTTGCCCAATAACTAGAGAAAAAATGCAAAATATTAGAAGATATTTCTTCATGACGACCTCTTATAATTAAAATGAATAAATTTTATACCCAATTATACATTGTAGATAAAATCAGGAACAATACTAATCCTAAGATGGCTCAATCCAATCACCATTATCTTTTATTAAACTTATTAAGGCGTCAACTGCTTTTTCTGAAGGGATGTTTTTCTTTACAACCTCTTGCCCTTTATAAAGCGAAATATTTCCAACACCTGTTCCAACATAACCGTAATCAGCATCTGCCATTTCACCTGGACCATTTACGATACAACCCATTACTCCTATCTTTATACCTTTTAAATGATCAGTTACTGAACGTATTTCATTTGTTGTAGACTGTAAATCAAATAAAGTACGACCACAAGAAGGACACGAAATATATTCTGTTTTTGATATTCTTAGCCTTGAAGCTTGTAAGATACCAAAAGATGTCTGATTTGATAAACTTCTATCAGGTGAGAACTGAATACTTAAGCCATCAATTAATCCATCAATCATTAAAGACCCGAGATCTATTGCACTACTCAATTGGAATTCTACATTTGAATTGGAGAAATAATTTTTCCAAACTATTAAAGGATTTTTTATACCATGATTGATCATATCTATAATAAAATTGCGTTGCAACTTTAAACTATGCTTTTGATTATGCTCGATTATAAGTGTAATAGTATCGTCAACTGATAGTATTGATTTTAGCTCACTAGAAAACGTCTTTTCATTAGTACTTAAAAAATTTAAAATTTTAGATTTTTTAGTTGAGTTTTTATAGCTTTCAATATCAAACATAGGAAATAAGCCTTTATTTTTTTCCCATGAAGAATGATGTTGAATGCCCGATAATAGCCCAGGTAATTCAAAACTAATCTTATTTTTTCCTATAAAAAAATAGTCAGCTGCTTGATCTGATATATGCCATTTATCTTTGTCTGGAGAATATAGATACCCAAGAGGAGCTAAAGATTCTGGTGTAATTTCATCAAATTCAGATAAATCACAAAAAACTCTAGGAACATTAACACCACCAATGTGGTGAACTTCTGTCGTTATTCTCCTCGAGTAAAAATAAGGATCATATGGAATTTTAGTTTTTAAGTCTGGAGAAATCGGACTTTCTAAATCGTCATATCTTTGAGCTAAAAATTTTGCAACTGGTATTTCCGCTTCAGGATCTTCAGTAAGTGAAACTCTGATTGTATCCCCGATGCCATCCTCCAATAACGCACCAATCCCAACTGCTGACTTAATTCTACCGTCTTCACCATCACCTGCTTCGGTAACACCTAAATGCAAAGGGTAGTTCATGTCCTCTTTCACCATTTTATTAATAAGCAACCGATAAGCTTGAACCATGACTTGGGTATTACTAGCTTTCATACTTAGTATGATGTCATAATAATTCCAATATTCACAAATTCGTAAAAATTCCATTGCTGATTCAACCATCCCCAATGGAGTATCACCATATTTACTCAATATTCTATCTGAAAGAGAGCCATGATTTGTTCCTATACGCATTGCTGTGCCATTATTTTTGCATATCTTTATTAAAGGCGAAAACCTTTCAGATACTCTGTTCAATTCATCTTCATAACCTTGATCTGAATATTCAATAACCTCAAATTTTTTTCTATCTGCAAAATTGCCAGGGTTTATTCGAACTTTTTCTACAATTCCTGCAGCAACTTCAGCCGCATTTGGCGTAAAGTGGATATCAGCAATTAATGGGACTTTATAACCTTTGGCCCTTAATGACTTTTTTATTAATTCCAGATTTTTTGCTTCTTTAATGCTCGGTGCTGTAATTCTGACTAACTCACATCCTGCTTCAATCATTCGAATAGACTGTTCTACCGTACCTAGAGTATCCATTGTATCAGTCGTGGTCATGGACTGCACTCTGATAGGGTTATTTGCACCAATAGCTACATCTCCAACCATTACCTCTCTTGTTGGAAACCGGTTGTAACTTGTAAAGTTCATGCAATATTCTTGTATATCTAACTTCATTTAATAATATGCTTGTATGGTATTTTTAAATATTCTTTTGCTTGCCGAGGTGAATAAGAAAGATTATCAAGTTTTAGGCATAACTTATAATATTTAACAGACTCGCCTCTCTCTCCATAGATATCATGCAGTTTTCCTTTAAGCAAATACAAATTCCCTAGAATCACATCTAGTTCTCCTGAATAGTCTTTTATTGCTAAATCAGTTAAAACCATAGCATCATCGTAATCATTTTCAAGAAATGAAATCAATGCTTTTTGATAATCAAAATATGGCTTATACCATTTTTTTTGTCTATCAGATAAGAATGCAAAACTAGCATCTAAATTTTTAATCAAATCACTTGCTTTATTAAATCTATAGGTCCGAATTAAGGATTCTAGATAGAGGATGTTAAAATAAAAGTTATTAGGAAATTCTTCTGATAATTTTTTAGTGATCGGCAATGCGTCTTCAGGCTTATCTTCTATCCAAAGATAGATAAAAGATAATACCCCTGAAGCTTCTATCCATGCCCAATCACTATTAGCTGCAGCATATTCAATTTTATAAATCGCTTCTTTTTTTGAAGTATTAAGACCGTATAATTTTACCAGCCATCGTAAAAAAACATTACTAATGCTTGCATAATAACCAATAATTCCAATTGGCAACTGCGCGTCTATTAGGTCTGGCTTATTTTCCGCAACAGCCTCTATTATCACAAACCCTCTGTAAGCTTGGTTAAGCACAGATAGCCACTCTTTTCTACCAAGACTTACCCTCGCTCTCATCCCAAGCGTTGAGCCCAAATAAAGTTTATATTCACTATTATTAGGATTTTCGCTAATTAATTTCTCATAAGTGGGCTGAATTTCATTTAATACAAATTCCAAAGTATCATATGTCGCTTCAATTGGATCCATTCCTTGGCTAATATAATACTTTGAAGAGGCCCAAATAAAATGAACTCCAGGATGCATTGGATAATCAATTCTAGCTTTATTTAAGATTTCAATAGATTTATTAAAATCATAATCATAAAAAGCTCTCACCCCAGTCATTATTGTAGAATCGGCTTTATTATTTAAAGCAAAACTTAAACTCGAAGCAAAAATAAAAATTTTAAAAAATTTTACCATCTCTGAAAAGAGTGGCATATGTCATTTGGAGCTATGATTCTTGATCTGATAAAATCAACCAACCCTGGGATTCATTATTATCAGGCTTTATATTCATACTTTTTTGCCAAGAACTTTTGGCAAGATCTTTTTCATCCATATTCCAATATGTTAGTCCTAAGCCTAGGTATGCTTCAGCACTCCTTGGGTCTAGTTCTATAACCTCTTGGTATGCCGCTAAAGATTCACGATACATACGCTTTTCTCTATAATAACCTCCAAGGGTTGCCATCGAACTAGCTAACCACTGACTCGTATTTTGATTTACCGACAAAGCATTTTTAAATGATTGTCTTCCCATCGACGGGTTTCCTAAACGATTATACTCTATAGCTAGTATATAATATGTTTGAGGTAGAAGAATCCTTACGATTTGATTATCAGATTTATAATGCAGAAGATCCTCCCAAGCCGCTGCCGCTCTTCCCCACTCTTGTGCCTTAAAGTAACTTAAACCTTGCATGTAACGTGAATCAGTATCTTCAGCATCAAGAAAGATAACATCACCAAATGATAAAGCAGCATAAACATATTTACCTATATCGAAATACAGGTTAGCAAGGCTAACGTGAGAAATTTTATCTTTAGCATTTAGTTTTATAGACCTCTGAAATGCTGATTTAGCATCTTCAATGTTTCCTAGCGCTAATTCAGTCTCACCAGTAAGTTGAAGAAAACCATTATGAGTTGGAAAATTTTTCTGTCCTTCTTCACATAATCGAAGAGCATCAGTATAGTTACCTTCAACGAGACGCTTTCTAATAATTGTGATTTTTTGAGCTGGACCGTTGGGAACTCGTTCCGATGACATTCCAAGAATTTGATTACTGAGAGCTTTTTGATCTGGAGTATTTGTATACATTACCATTGCATCAATCGTCCCTTTATGATCGGGGTTTAACTCCAGCGCTTCTTCAAAAGATTGTCTGGATTTATCGTACTCACCGAGCATAGCAAAAAAAGAACCTAAGTAAAAATGAGCATCAGGATTTGTTGGATGCTTTTTGATTTGACGCAAATAAATATCTTTGGCAGACTCCCAATCATTAACAGCTTCGTAATGAAGTCCCAGTTGGCGCTGAATATATATATTATTTGGATTGTTGCGAGCATCTGATTCATAATCGCCAGTCGATAAGAACGGTAAACTTTCAATGCTTTTAATTTTTTTCTTAGGTATATCATTATAAATAAACCTGCTAGCCCTAGCCATCTCCTTATTCGAAGCATCTAATTCACTAGATAATTGATATAGCTCGTCAGCAAATGCAGCCACATTTATTTGAGGACCTTTATTGACTATAGGTAATGGTTTTGGTGCCTGAGAGGAAGGTTCTCTTTTTTTCTTTTTAGAAGATTTTTTCTTTTTAGAAGATTTTTTCTTTTTAGAAGGCTTCCTTTTTTTAGAAGACTTTTTCTTTTTCTTAGACTGAGCACTTAAGGATTCTCCAAGACGCAAATTGCCTAAAGAGGATATATGCATACCTCCGAACAAAACTAGAAATAGCAGTAGCTTAAAAATTTGTCTTATCATAGTGGGTGTAACTTCGGATTACACTTGAATTTGAAAAAAAAAGACTTAACTACCAAACATTATTTATTTAAACCTTTTACCCATCAATTTTACAACATCGAGGTAGCTTATTGTAGGCTTCTTTAACAGCGATGGTTTCATTTGCTTGGTACCCTGCTTTTGATATCTGGGATTCTATTTGAGAAAGAGAAACTTTTTCCGAATCAAAATAAACCTTGCCATTTTTATTTTCAAGGTCAACGGTAACTTTTATTATACCGTCAGTTTTAGAAAAAGCATCCACAATATTTGTCTCGCACATTCCACACATTATCGTTGGAAGTGAAATATTAGCCTCTTCAGCATTTGTAGAACCACAATTGAACAAACCAAAACTTAGCATAATTAATAAAATATATAATTTGAATTTCATTTTTATCCTCATTCTTTAATAAAATATCAACTATAACATACAGTACTATTACTGATTTTAGCAAAAAAAAGATATTCTAAAATTGCCTATGAAATACAGTTTCCCAATATTTTACATTTTTGCCAATTTTAACTATTGATAGCCCATTAAAAACCACATGATTCGGAATTATAAGACTCTTTGTAGCAACATGAATTTCTTGTTTTGAAAATACACCATATGAAATACTTATGTGTGGGTCAAAACCATATCTTCTTGAACCACTAAATTTATTTTTACAGCTATTATTTAACTGATTTAAAATCTCGTTTTTTGCAATCGAAACATATAATGATTTGAAGTAAGAATATCCGGTTTTTAATTTTTTTACGTTTACTGAAAATTGATTGTAGTTTTCAGCTAAATCATCCACAAGAAGTTTCATGATTTCAATATCCATTTTTAAATGTCCATATAATGTGCAGTGGGGTTCGAAAATTGGCGTTTCCAAACGTCTAGACATTGATTGAGTCATTTTCCTATATTTAAAACGACTTTCTTTTTCAAGAGTAAGCCATATCGAAAAGCTAATCATTAATCATTAATAATATTTTTTATTGCATTGAGTTTCTTATCTAAGATTTCAATAGTTTTTGAATCAAGCTTCTTTGATTTACTATTTTTTCTTTTTTTAATTTTAGCTTTTGCTCTTGTTGCATTAATAGAAAGTACTGGGTCTTTCTCTACCATAACATCAAGCAATTCATGATTTGATTGACTACCATAATTACCAACCTGTGCTATTACAGCCATTCTAACAAAACGATCATTATCATCAAAAAATGTTAAAATAAAATCAAACGTGCTAGGCCTCTTTTTCTGATATTTTGATAACTCATTAATTATTGTTGGCCTCGAAGGAAAACTGAATTTACCATATTTAGCTAATTCTTTTAATCGGATATAATTTGATGTTGTTTGGACTTGACCAAAATACGAAAGAGCTGACTTTCTAATTACATCATTATGTGATTCGGTGTTAAGTAATTTATCAATGAGGGGTTTTGCTTTAGAAGTATCAACAACGACTAAAGTTCTAATAGCTTCTGAAATCGAATAATAACTAGTGTCAGAAACTATAATATCTTCTAAAAACTTATTCACTTCTAAATTGTTTTTTTGATACTTCAATATTTTAATGAATGATCTCTTTACTCTATTATCTGTTTCTTTATCTTTTATCCAATCAATATCTTCTGAAGTAATATTTGTTTTGAGCCTTCCTAATGCATAATATGCTTCAGATCTCACAGCCCAGAATGAATCATTCTTAGCGGCTTCAAGTAGCGTGTATTCAACAACCTTTCTACCTTTTTTCTTTGAAAGCTCTTGCGCTGCCCAGATTCGATCAAGAGAATTTGATGCTTTTTTTAATTGATATTTGAGATCAGCAACTGATTTTTGCATTTTTAAATTTGAAGGCACTTTTTGCCCAGAATTAAATATGACCATTTTGGGTCTCTTTTCAGATTTTATTTTATAGACGGAGTCCAAATCTTCTACCCAGATGATATGCTCTTTTTTATCTCCACTATCAACTAAGATTTTAATTGGCATTTTAAATAAACTTGCAGTTTTTAAATCCTGCATTTGCTTAACATGGATTGAAAGTTCTTTTTTTCTTTGGTTATACGTCCATGAGACATCATAACTAGGAAACCCTGGTTCATAAAGCCATTGCTTGAAAAACCAATCTAGATTTTGCCCAGTGGTCATTTCTATCATTTTTTTTAGATCAGTAGTTTCTACATTTTTTAATTTATTTTCATTAGTATAATTACGTATGGATCTCCAAAAGCCATCTTCGCCTAGCACATCACGAAGCATGGTTAAAATTAAGCTTCCTTTTGCGTATACATGACTACTGAAGAGCTCGAAAGGTTCATCATAAACATAGTCAACAGTTGGTCTTCTTTTGTTCTTATCTGCACGCTTAAAACTTCTTATTTCACCTAGTCTTATATAATCGCCCTCATCATCACCTCTATCTTTTGTCAGATATAACCTCGAGAAGAACGTTGCAAAACCTTCATTAAGCCAAATATTTGCCCAATTTCGAGTGGTAATCATATCACCAAACCACTGATGTGCTAACTCATGAGCAACTAGACCATCACTACTATGATCCGGGTGCGCCTTTGAATCAAACATCGTCCTATCAGAATTATGGGTTAAAGTAATATTTTCCATTCCTCCCCACATAAACTCTGAAACAATTATTTGATCATACTTTTCAAATGGATAAGAAACTCCGGTCATCTTATTAAAGTAATCAAGCATATCTGGAGTTTTACCAAACGAACGAAGAGCCTCATTTTTATTCTCAGGATAAACCCAGTAAGCAATGGGGACATCTTTATGATCATCTTCTACTTTGACATAGTCTCCTACAACAAAAGAAATTAAATAACCTACCATTGGAAAATTCTCTCTCCAATGAAATGTATGGGTTCCATCTTTATTGTCTTGGATAGAAACAAGTTCACCATTGGAAATAGCTTTGAGTTTATTATCCACAGTAAGAATGCATTCAAAAGTTGCTCTTTCGTTTGGATAATCATACATTGGTACCCAATGGTGATTATCTGTCTCCTCTCCTTGAGTCCACGCTTGCATTTTTCTTTTAGGGTAAAGCGAATCAGGTTTGAAAAAATATAATCCTGTACGAGGTGTTGCGGTATAATTTATTGTAACGACAAGAGTATCAGACCATTCGTAATCCTTTAATAAGTCCATATGCAACTTTTGTTCACTTTGAAAAAATGGTATATCTTTATTCCCAATTCGAACTCTTCTAACTACCATATCCTCTGCATCTAATTCAAGTTCTGATAAAGCAGATATTAAAGGACTAAAGGTATGAGAAACTTTTCCGACTACTTTTTCAGATAAAATATCAATTTTTATATCGATTACACTATGAATTATATCAACAGTTCGATCTGGAGTAGAATTGTTTGCGACTGAAATTGCATTCAAGCATAATATTAAAATCGTAAAAAATAGTTTCTTCAATCGACCTACTTTCTTAATTCTGGATTAAAAACAACTAGAAGCTTTTAAAGACAACAACCTAAAAATACTTAAAATATTATATATTTAAATAAAAAAAAGGAGCAAAAGCTCCTTTTTAATTTAACCTAAGTATCTTCTCAGGCTTTTACTTCTTGATCGATGTCTCAGCCTTTGTATAGCTTTCTCTTTAATCTGCCTTACTCTTTCACGAGTAAGATCAAATTCTTCACCAATCTCATTTAATGTCATTGCACTGTCACGATTGATACCAAAATACATTTCTAGAACAGATCTTTCTCTACCCGATAATGTCTCCAAGGCACCAGTAACCTCTTCAGACATGGACTCTCGCATGATATTAGCTTCTGGCTCTTCTGCTTGATCATCTTCGATAATATCGAGAAGACTACTGTTCTCACCATCTTGAAATGGAGAATGCAGCGAACTATGTCTTCTAGAATATTGCATGGCCATTAATACTTCATCACCACTCATTTCTAATTGACTACCTATTTCATCTCCTTTTGGTTGTCTTTCAACTTCAGCTTCTAATTTTTCCGCTGCGCGTGTTATTTTCGTTATAGTACCAACTCTATTTAATGGTAAACGAATCAACCTGGACTGCTCAGCTAATGCTTGGAGTATTGATTGGCGAATCCACCATACGGCATAAGAAATAAATTTAAAACCTCTAGTGTGATCAAAACGTTTTGCCGCTTTTATCAGACCTAAATTACCTTCATTTATGATATCAGCAAGAGACAGGCCATTACCCTGGTATTTTTTTGCAACGGAAACAACGAAGCGAAGATTTGCTTCAACTAGTTCTTTCATAGCTGCTTCATCGTTGTTTTGAATTCTAATTGCTAGTTCGACTTCTCTTTCTGGAGGTAAAGGGTTGTATTGGCCTATTTCAGCAAGATACATGCTTATACTACCGCTAGCGACCTTACTCGATTTTTTAGTCTTTGGTGCGGTTGCAGCTGCTTTTTTGCCCTTGGCTGCTTTTTTGCCCGTGGCTGCTTTTTTGCCTTTTTCCTCATTCGAAATAGCTTCGACCTCTTTTTCGATTTCTTTTAAATCAACTTTTTCTTTTTTTAGATTAGCTTTGGTTTTTGGCAAGACGATAGCTCCTAATTTTTTGTTTATAAATACAACAGTGCCGGCGATATTACAAATAATTTTTTATTTTATAAACATTATCTTTGATGAACTTATAATACCTGCAGAAATTAATTGTACTATATACATTCCACTAGATATATTATCAGTTGTGCTGCTATAAGGACTCCAATAAATTTTACCATGACTTTTATCTATTGAGCTAATAAGTGTATTATAGACTTTCTTTCCATTAATAGTATATATTGACATTGAGGATTTTTCTGAAATGTCAACATCAAAATTCAAAGATATTCTACCATTAAAAGGGTTTGGATAAGGGTCAAATAATTGAGGGGTTCTTGGAACAACTATATCAAAATTATCATTTTGAATGCTAACAAAAGTAGGGTACCTAACTAAGTCATTAGATTTAATTACCACTAATTCGTTTGAAGAAATTGGTTCCCAAGTATAATTCGAAGATGATAATGGTGGAGTAGTCATAATAGAATAATAACTATCTGTTTCCATAATTTTCAATCCATTGCTCCCGCCGTACACATAGAGATTATCAGAATCAGAAAAAACGAAGTTT
>Ga0114997_10000287_pt1 | contig 40197 bp, 35 predicted proteins | sample ArcticOcean_MG_C_2_FD_87045 | JGI IMG/M metagenome (GOLD analysis project Ga0114997, IMG submission 87045) | Marine microbial communities from western Arctic Ocean - ArcticOcean_MG_CB4_136 | ecosystem: Environmental > Aquatic > Marine > Oceanic | place: Arctic Ocean: Canada Basin | collected... | reverse complement strand
CCTGCCAGAACTTCAAGAGCTTCACCTCCATTTCCACCTCCAACCCATGGATTTTCTTTATACGTTATTTTGGAACCATCTAAACCAAGACTAGTGTACAACTCATGACAAAGTTCAACTGTGCGATTCTGCCAATATATTTCTTCTTGTTCACTATTAAATGCATGATGAGCCATCATTTCAAATGTAGTCAAATGACGGCCACTTCGCCCTACAGATTCCAAATCATTAAGACGTATACATGGTTGAGAGATAGTTAAGGGATTTGCTGGAGGTTTCGCAGAACCATTAGTAACATGTGGCTGAAAAACTGCAATAGAAGCTATTGACAAGTAAATATCATTACGCCAACGGGCAACGACTGAAGCCCTACCCACTCTTGTATGGCCTTTTTTCTCAAAAAAAGTTAAAAACGCTTCACGAGCCTCATCTAAATTCATTGGTTTAGAAAAAAGAGGCTGACCAATGAAAGAATACTCTACACACGGAGCATCACCACAAAGCTCAACTTCTACAGTTGACCAAAAGAAACATTTACACCTAGAGCATTTCTGCCTAGTGAAACCGGAGTCATGAAAGAAACTTAAGGAAAGACCGTCACCCACAGGATGACATAGAGTGGGAACTTAAAAACTGCCGAAGGCATAACCATTAATGATGGTTTTACAAATGAGGGTAATATATGGCATCAAATGAAGCTCACAAATCATATGTTTCAGCGACTACAATCTTGCCTGAAATTACTACGCAAGGAATAATTCTAGCCATTGTTCTAGGGATGCTATTAACTGCTGCAAATGTTTACTTGGGCCTCTATGTAGGGATGACTGTAAGCGCTTCAATACCTGCGGCAGTAATCTCAATGGCAGTTTTAAGAAGTCTGGCTAAAGCAAATCTATCAAAGGGAACCAATATTTTAGAAAATAACTGGGTTCAAACTGCAGTTTCCTCAGGTGAATCTTTGGCTGCAGGTGTAATTTTCACATTACCTGCACTTTTAGTAATGAACCAAACCAGTAACGGGGAAGTAGGATGGTCTGAATTTCCTTACCTCGAAACTGTAGTTATAGCCTTAGTTGGGGGGACAATTGGAGTTCTTTTTTCAATAAGTTTAAGAAGAATTTTCATAGTTAAAGAAGAATTACCCTATCCTGAAGGTGTAGCCTGTGCTGAAGTTTTGGTCGCAGGTGAAAAAGGTGGTAATCAAGTAATGCCCATATTTGTTGGTATTGCCTTTGGAGCACTATACAAATTATTTTCATCATTAATGGTAACTGTGGACAATTCAGTTAAACAGGTTAGCGTTGGTCTTTGGGAACATGGTTGGCAAAGTTTTTACACTTTGGGAGGGAAACTAAATGAATCTGCAGCATATGCTAAGTCTAAGACTACTTTTTACTTAGGGGCTGAATTATCACCAGCCCTACTTGGTGTCGGATATATTGTAGGTCCGGCAATTGCTAGTTTCGTTTTTTTTGGAGGACTATTAGGGGCTATTGTAATAATGCCAATAGCAAGTGCATTGCTTAATCCTACTGATGCATTCATAGAGCAAATTACGACAGCTGCCATGAATGGTGAGGTTATTAATTATGGAGATTATGCAAATCACATTAATGGTAGAAGAAGAATGGTTGGTGTTGGAACTATGCTCGTTGGTGGACTGTATACTCTAGTCATTATGCGGGAATCTCTAATGAAAGGTATTACTGAAATGATTGAGGCCACAAAATCTACAGTATCTACAAAGAATGGAGTATCGAGAACTGATGAAGATTTACCTGCGCGATCAATAGCCATAACTAGCGCTGCAATGGCCATTCCTATGTTTTTTATGGTATGGTTTATTTCAGGATTACTGCTGCCTGCAATATTGTCATTAATTATTATTTTTACAGCGGGATTTCTATTTGCTGCAGTAGCTGGATATATGGCAGGCATCGTTGGTAGCAGCAATAATCCACTATCTGGAGTCACAATAATTGTAGTAATTTTGACTGCTACGACTTTTGCATTACTAAACAGCTTAGTTTACGGCGGTGAACGCACTCAAGAATTACAGGTTGCAGTTATCGGAGTAGCTGCATTTGTAGCGTGTGCAGGTGCAATTTCTGGAGATAATTTACAAGATCTAAAAACCGGATACATATTGGGTGCAACCCCTTGGAGACAGCAAATTGGACAAATAGTTGGTGTAGCTGCAGGTGCATTAGTAATCCCACTGGTTTTGAATTTATTATCTGATCAAATATTAAATGGAGATTTAGAAGCCCCACAGGCCTTTCTAATGGCTAGTATAACTAATGGAATTCTTGGCGGAGGAATGGATTGGTCCATGGTTTTCATGGGTGCAGGTATAGCCTTTTGTCTTGTAGCTCTTAGACATCCTGAACATTACATTAACACTCTTGTCTGCGCATATACCTTATTTTTAATCGGAGGATTTTTAGAAGAAGCCATCCCTGCATTTTTATTTTCTGGAAGTTTATTAATTGCAGCTACACAAGGATGGATTAAAGAAAAAGGCGGCCTAGATATCTCCATAATGGCTGTAGCGGTAGGAATGTATCTCAGCTTAAAAATGACAATACCTATATTTATAGGAGGAATGATAAAAATGTATATAGATGGTAAATTTGATAAACCTCTAAAGAAAATAAGACCCGAATTGTATAAAGAAGGGGAATCTGAATTATTAGCCGAAGAAAAAGAGAAATTACATGGACCTGGTATTTTATTCGCTTCTGGTTTAATTGCTGGTGAGGCCATTATGGGAATTGGCTTGGCTGGAATGGCAGTTTCAGGAATTTACCTAGGAATAACTGATGAACCTTCCATTTATCCTGGCTTACTCGCTTTCGGTTTTGGAGCAATGATTATGGCGACATTTAGCTTAAGACAAATGAAAGAAGATGATTTTGGAAAGGTTGAAGAATGGAGTTTTACGGAACAGGTACAAGAAGCTGAAATGGTAGAAGATATTCCAAAGAAAGACACTGGGGAAAAATAGAGAGATTAAAAATTGACTGAACGGAATTTCGTAATTATTGGCCATCGAGCCCATACTGCAGCAGATTGGAAATTGGATGATTTATGTGGTGGAGCTGGAAGACTTGATGTTCTTGTAAGATGCGTAACAGCTTCGCTTTGGAAGTCACATGGAATAAGAAAAAAAACAAATGTTTGGTTAATTTTGAATGGGCCCCCTAGCGCACCAATCACAGTTCATTTTAGTGGTGAAAAAATACGGTACCTCAACCCCGATGAAAGATCGACTGCTGCACTCATTCGAAATGGATTGATTAAATATAAAAAACAAAATACTCCATTGGAAACGAGCCCTGGAGTAACTATGGAAAGGATTGGCTTAGAAGACATTTTGATGAGATTACCTAATCCGGTACTTTTGAGTGAAAGTGGAAAAGATGAAATCGGAAATTCAAGTACATTCATACTTGGAGATGATAAAGATCCAAGTGAAACTGAAATGGCCATATTAGACAAATTACCTAAAATAAACTTAGGAAAAGAAAGTTTACTTAGTTCAGCCTGCATAACATTAATACATCATCGCTTAGACGAAAAATAACATGGAAGCTATAATTTTAGTAGGGGGATTAGGGACTCGACTAAGGCCACTCACACATACAGTTCCAAAACCATTACTTCCATTAGCAAATGTTCCAATGGTAGAGCATATGATTCGTAATTTACCTGAAATTTTTGACACAGCTATCTTAGCAGTTAATTATGGATTAAATGAAATGGAAGAATACTTTAAAGAAAAAGATGTCGGAAAAAAAGTTATAATTGTTCCAGAAGATGAACCCTTAGGTACTGGAGGTGCAATGCGGAACTGCATAGATTATGTCACAGGTACTACAGCAGTATTCAATGGCGACGTAGTAAGCTCGGTAGACCTGAATAAAATGCTAGAACAACATATCAAAACCAAAGCTAAGGGAACTCTTGCATTATGGGAAGTTAGTGACCCGAGTAGATTTGGTGTTGTTGACTTTAGAAATGGTGAAATATTTCAATTCCAGGAAAAACCAGAAAGAGGCACTGAAGTCTCCAATTTAATTAATGCCGGAACTTATCTCTTAGAACTTGAGATATTAGAGATGATACCGCCTAATAAAAAAATATCAATTGAGAGAGATATATATCCTAAAATTGCAGGAAATGGTTTACATGGATTTCCATTTGAAGGACATTTTATTGATTCAGGTACACCTGACTCTTATCTGGAAGCCAATTTTAAGTCAATCGGAAATAATGGAACTGCAGTACATACTGGAGCAAATATACGTGGATCAGTCATGATACATGAAACTGCAAAATTAGAACATTGCATCATTGGACCTAATGTCGTTATTGGACCAAATGTTAACCTTGAAAAATGTGTAATCAGAAACTCAGTTATTCTTTCAGATGTAAATGGATATGGTGCAGTTATAGAATCTAGTATTATAGGGCCAAATAGACAAATTAAAGAGGATGTTAAACGATGTTTAATCTCCCCTGAAGGGGAAATAACATTTTAGATTAATTATGTCACTAAAAATTATTCAGATTCCAGTCGGGCCTTTGGTAATGAATGCCACGTTAGTAATGGATATAGAGAGTAAAGAAACCATATTCTTTGATCCTGGAGATGAAATAGAGAGAATATTGGAAATTGCTAATTCCGAAAATATGAACATTAGTAGGCTTATAGCAACTCATTGTCATGTTGATCATATTGCCGGAGCAAATATAGCAATAGAAAAATTAGGATTACCTCTCGAAATATGCCCATTAGGTAAAAATATGCTTGGAAACGTAGGTCCTATTGCTGCAGCGTTTGGATATACAGTTTCGGAAATTAAAGAAGGTGGATATCTGAGTGAGGGAGACATCGTAAATATTGGAAAAACTAAATTTAGTATTTTACATTGTCCTGGCCATAGTCCTGATTCACTCTGTTTTTACACAGATGGTGTTTTGATAGGAGGAGATGTTATCTTTAAAGGTAGTTTAGGGAGAACTGATTTGCCTGGTGGGAATACAGAGCAATTAATGAATTCTATTACTGAGAAAATATATTTATTACCGGATGAAACAAAAATTTATCCAGGGCATGGGCCGGAAACTACATTGGGAACTGAAAAAAAACAAAATCCTTATCTTAATGGGACATTGAGACTAGCATAGCAATGTTTATATCGATTAAATAATAAGGTATAATTGATGAGTTATGAGAAATATGTTGAAGAAGTAAAAAAAATTTCAAACTCTATCAAGCTAAATGAGAAGTTACTTACTACAAACCGAAAAGGACATAATTACCGAGATTTGAAATTTAAAAAAAAACAGACCCGAATTGACACTGGAAATCTAACAAATATACTTTCAATAGGAGAGGATTATATTGATTGTGAATCAGCTGTAACTATAGGTAAAGTTAATCGAGCAACAATTCCAAGGAAAAAAATAATTCCCTCTTTGCCAGAAGGTGATAACTTTACAGTGGGAGGGTGTCTTGCAGGATTAGGTCTAGGATCTAGTTCCTATATTCACGGTTTTTTTAATGATAATGTAATCGATTTTGATATTGTTCTAGGCAACGGAGACCTCATAGAAAATGTTTCTAAATCGAATAATTCAGATTTATATTATGGAATAGGGGGAACCTATGGAACTATGGGAATTATTACAAGAGTAAAGACTAAATTAATTCCTTGTGAAAAATATGTTAAAATAGATTATCTTAATTATAATTCTTTCGAAAGCTTTTATGAAGAATTTAAACAACGTATTAGTGACAAAAGTGATGATTTTATCGAAGCCTTTGCAAATAAAAAAGACGATTATACTATCGTAGCTGCGAATTTTGTAAAGGAGATAAAACCAGAGAATATTTCAGTTATAAAGGATAAGGATATCTTGAAGCAGAGACATATGTCTATTTATGCGCAAATTGCAAACAAGAAGAATCATACCTATCTACGATCCTTAGACTATCTAGAACGATACAGCTACGCTGCTTTTTGGGGTCATTATCTATACACGCCTTACAAAATTAGAGATTATGTTTATGCCGGATTAATGTATTCACTTATGCCAAAGAATATCTTAGATTCTTCTCCAGGTCATGGAAAATATAATATTTCAAAATATTTTCATGCAGCCAACCATATAGTCGGAGATTACACCAGAGACGAATATGTTCTTGCAACAGACCTAGGCGTTCCACTGTCAAAATTAAAAGAAGCCATGGATTTAGCCGATAATATGACTGGGACATATCCTCGTTGGATATGCCCTATAGTTGATAATTATAATTCCAAAAAAATATTCTGCACAAGAAAACCTGAAGTATGCAAAGATGAAATTATACTGGATTTAGGAATATATGGTATTAAAAATACAGATATAAAATCTAAAAAAATAAACCAAACTTTCGAGAAATTTTCATTCAATAATGGTGTGTTCAAGGGTTTTTTTTCTACATGCTACTTTACTTATGACGAATTTTGGAAGCAATTTGATCAAAACAAATATGAAAATATAAGAGAAAAATATCATGCCAAAGATAATTTTATGGATATTTATGATAAAATAAATTATCGAAATAAAATTAAAAAACGAAACCTTAAGGCCCAATTATTCATGTTCTTTGGAAAGAAATATTTGAAACAAATAAATAATAATAAGGATAGATTAATTAGGTAGAATAATGAAAACATTAATAGTAGGAAATCGACCGCTGAATAGTAATATAATTGATTTAGCAAAAGAAAAACTAGTCATAGCTGCCGATGGAGGAGCTGATCGATTATTAAAACACAATATTACTCCTGATTTCGTAATTGGAGATCTAGATTCTATATCTGATAAAAGTGCGACTAAATTAGAGGAATGGCTTATTTCAAATAGAAATATTCAAAAAACTGATTTAGAAAAAGCGGTTGATTATGCTATTGAAAAAGGTTCAACGGACATCCAAATAGTGGGATGGTCTGGAGGTAGAATTGATCATACCTTAGCCGCATTAGGTTTGGCTTTTAACTCAAAAATTAGGCTTATAGATGAACAGTTTACAGTACAAGCAGTTACGGATTCAAAAACAATTGAAGGTGCAGAAAATACTTTATTTTCTCTTATTGCAATGCCTGAAGCGCGTGTCAGTATCACTGGAGCAAGATGGAATCTCCAACATGAAAAATTGAGTATGGGTGGAAGAGGAGTCCACAATGAAATAGGGCCTACTGGAAATGTTACCATTGATTGCCACAGCGGAAATTTACTACTGATTCAAGGTAATTTTATCTTGCATCATGATTGACTATTTTCTATCTCTGAAACTATGAAAGTCATTAATGCTGAACCAAGAAGTGCAGATACAAAGACCTCTAGATTAGCTAAACCAAACTCATTAACTGGATTTGTCAAATAATCTATTCCTGTTTCTAAATCTGAAGTATAAATACCATAAATGACTACTGAAATTAATCCGAATAAAGCTCCAACCAGACCTCCATTTGCTGTAACTCTATCTGATAGTGATAAGAAAATGGGAAGCACTGTAGCTGCTGCAAACAAATCGGCTATCAAAAAAATTCGGAAAACACTTAATGCGTCATCTGCGTAATATAATGCCAATAAAATGGCAACAGGAGCTGTAGCAATTATGACATACCGAGCCTGTTTGATATCAAGCTTAGAATCAATTAAATCTCTAGAAACTACTGCAACAACTGCATTTTGAAGCGTATCTACACTAGAGCAAACTAAGGCCACTCCTAGAACTAATAACATGGCTAATATTGGTTCAGGATAATTCCTAATTAATTCAAAGAAAGCGATGGAAGGGTCAATAATTGATCCACGACCTGCCGTAACAGTCCCTAAAAAACCAAATAGTAATACTGCAATAAAGCAAAGAACCGAAGCCATGATTGCTCCTTTCTGTAATGCGAGATCATCTTTTGAAGCCCAAGTGCGCTGCCAATTACCCTGTGAAAACATTTCGGCCGCAGTTATAGCCAATACAAGTGCTAAACCTGCTTTAAATGTTGAATAATCACTAATACTTCCATGATACCATTCATATTCAATATCTTCTGGAGTGTAGGCTCTAGCGTCATCAATTACACTACCAATACCTTCGTTGAAAATTAATAGAATAACACAAATGATTAACCAGATTATGAAAAAAGATTGAATGCGGTCGGTCTTTATTGATACTGGTAAGCCCCCAATTACTGTATAAAAAGTTGTGACAACTGCAACACAAACTATAGGAATAAAAGAGTTAATTCCCGATAAAAATTCCACGGCCCGTCCTATTGCAATATACTCTGCAAACATAAAGGTAAACATATAAATTATAGAAATTATACCTACATAAATTTGCATTGGTCTGCCCATTTTCTGACGAACAAAATCTGCAAGAGTTACACCATCTGGAGTTAATCTTCGAATTATGGGACCTAAATAAGCTAATAAAAGAAATGGAGTCGCCGAAGATAAAGCATATCCAAATACATCATAGAACCCTCCGTAATAACCAACCTCTGAGGGACCAAACAAAATCCATATACCCATTCCAGAAGCAAACAAACTAAGCCCAACCATTACCCAATTTTGGCTACCTCTAGCAGATAGGAAAGAATCTGAATCCAATTCTTTTTCAGGAGACTCTCGATAACCTAACCAAGCAAAAAAAGCTAAAGAACCAACCAACAGAATATAAGCTATGCTTGGAGAAATCATACCATATCCACCATATATTGGCCTAAGTCTTCAACGATTTTACAAACTCTTTCATCACTTTTTCCGACTATGTATAGAGATGGTTCGAAACCATAGCCACCTTCATCTATCAAAGCTTCAGCCCCAATAGATTCCTTATTAACTAATAAATTTTCGCCATCTCTATCTAATTTAACCGATACAATAGGTAGTTTTTCCAATATATCTGAAATAATTAAATCCCATCTGAGATTTATTATTACTGTAGTGCTAGAATCAAACTTTCGTACTTCAAGCAATAAACTTGATAAATGCGAAGAACCTCCAAATTTGGCTGAAGAAAGTGGCCGAGCCTGACCTCCAATAGGCGTTAAACGACCTGGGAAAGCTGCAACATCGGATAATTGAATAGCTTCTCTTGTTGCTATGGCAATATTCACTCTTACTTGTGGAGAAAGTAAAGGAATGACTCTTGCCAAACGTTTTCGCATAGCTGTAATTTTAACTAATGTTCTTTCACGGCTGCCTTGAACTGGGAAATTTATATTCAATTCATGATTATCCACCCCTATTGTTAATTTCCAAGAAGAGGCGTCCCCTTCTTTCAAAATCTCAGACAAAGATTTGGCAGCTTCTTGTAAATCACTTTCAATAGGTTCCTTGTAACGTGTTGGTAATGTGTGCAAATAATTACCCGCCATTACCTGACTAACTCCTAAAGCATTACCAAGACGTGATTGAGTCCATCCTTCTTCGGCAAGTATTCTACAAGAGCGCCCTCTTAATTCTTTGAACAAATTACTAGTCAATTCTACGGGCATCATATTAATCAGTTCTAAAATATAATAAGTCATTTATAAAATTTATGTAAGCCTTTTAGCAGGGGGTCCAATGAACTTTGGTTTAAAGATGTTAAATTTGGAAAAAAATATACCAGTATCAAAAAAAATATTAGCAGAGATATTTGAAGAAACTGGTTTTGATCAAAATAATTTATCCATTCGTGAAACTAACCGTTTAGCTACAATCATAAGCAAAAAAGGCAATATTGAGTTTATCAGAATGGAAATGGGCATTCCAAACATACCTCCTTCTAATATTGCTAAAGAAGCTGAAAAAGAAGCCATTGACAAAGGAATGCAGGGGTTCTATCCTCCCTTTGATGGAATTCCTGAACTGAAATCTGCAGGAAGTGCATTTGTCAAAGCTTTTTTAGATATAAATGTAGGGCCTGAGAATGTAATCCCTACATGTGGTTCATTACAAGGCGGGTATATTTCACAAGCTCTAGCAGGAAATATGCACCCCGGAAAAGACACTATTTTGTATTTAGATCCTACATTTCCAGTAACAAGGTACCAAGCTAAATTCTTAGGATTGAATAGTACTGGTATTGAACTATACGATAATAGAGGTGAAGAATTAATTAAAGCCATTAATAAAAAAGTTGAAAATGGCAATATAGGAGGTATCCTTTGGTCATCTCCAAACAACCCTAGTTGGTCTTGCCTAACTGAAAGTGAATTAGAAGGAATTGCAAATATTTGTGACAACAATAATATCTTAGCAATTGAAGATTTGGCATATTTAGGAATGGACTTTAGAAAAGATTATTCACAACCTCATCAAAAACCATATATTCCTACAATTGGGAAATTTGGAACAAATTGGGTAACTTTAATTTCAGCTTCAAAAGCCTTCTCATTACCAGGGGCAAGATGTGGGCTCGCCATTATTTCTCCTAAATTGGATAAAATGGAATTTCAGGGACTTGGCGAATTTTGTGGTCGAAAACGCTTTGGACATGCCTTTTCTTTGGGAGGATTGTATGTCACTACATCAGGAGTTAGTCATACAGCCCAATTCGCTTTAGCTAAAATACTAGAAGCATCTACCGAAGGAGAATTTAATTTTGTTAAGATTACTAGCGCATATGGAGAAAGAGCCAGACATGTCAGAAAACTTTTTTCAAAATATGGTTTCAAACAGGTTTATGAAAAAGACATGGGTGAAACTGTTGGCGATGGGTTCTACCTAACTATGTCTTATCCAAATTTTGATGGAAATAGTTTAATGCTAGAATTGATGAGATATGGAATTTCAACAATCACCCTAAAATCAACCGGTTCAAACAGACATGAGGGGTTACGGATTTGTATTTCTTTTGTAGATTTGAAAGATATGCCAAACCTAGAAGTGAAATTAAAGCAATTTATGGAGGATAATAATTGAAAACAAACAATATTAATTTTGATGAGTTAACATTTACATTTACAGAAACGCGTTCAATGTATGTTACAAAATGTAAACAAGGTGATGATTGGAATACTGGAGAATTATTTCCCTATGGAAATATATCAATATCTCCGGCTTCAACGGTATTAAATTATGGACAGGGATTATTTGAAGGAATGAAGGCCTACCGAACTAATGATGGTCGAATTTTGTTATTCCGACCTGAAAAGAATGCTGAGAGAGCTGCGAAAGGATGTCTCCGATTATCTATGCCTGAAATACCAAAAAAAATTTTCATGGACGCTGTAAAAAAAGTAGTAAATGACAATTCTGATTATATTCCACCTACTGAAAAAGGTGCATTGTACATAAGACCTATTATTTTTGGATCTGCAGAAGGACTTGGAGTGGCCCCCTCAACTGAATATACCTTTATGGTCTATTGTTCTCCAGTTGGACCTTACTTTAAAGGAGGTTTATCCCCTATAAAACTAATAGTTTCCACCGATTACCACAGAGCCCCTCTCAAAGGAACTGGAGGTGTAAAAGCCATAGGAAATTATGTCCCTGGAATGTTACCTAGTGGCAACGCTAAGAAAAAAGGATTTGCTGAAATAATATACCTAGATGCTGCTGAAGAAAAATACGTAGAAGAAGTAGGGGCTGCTAACTTTTTTGCAATTATAGATGGGAAAATTATAACCCCTAAACTAACTGGTTCGATTCTTCCCGGTATAACTAGAGATTCAGTAATGCACATAGCTAAAGAAAAACTGGGAATGGATATTGAAGAAAGAAGAATCAGTATCGATGAAGTTATGAAAGCTGATGAAGTTTTTTGTGCAGGTACTGCCGCAATAATCTCTCCAATAGGGTCCATAACATATGATGGTAAAGAATACATATTCTCAAATGGAGATGTTGGAAATATTACAAGAAAACTATACGATATTTTAACAGGTATGCAATTTGGTACAGATAGTGATCCTTTCAATTGGATACTAGAACTATAACGTAATTTATACCCCCAGACAATAGTTTGGATAGCATGAAAGCCCTCATAAGTGAATTATCCAATAAAATCAAGACAAGAAATGCGCAAATTGGCATTATTGGAATGGGGTATGTTGGCATTCCCTTAGGATTAGAATTCGTAAAATCAGGATTCTCAGTAACGGGATTTGATAAAGATAAAAAGCGTGTAGATGACCTTAATAACGGAAAAGAAATAATGAAGCATATTTCTTCGGATTTAATGGCTGAATTTATTAGTAAAGGCAAAGGAAAGGCTACAACTGAGTTTACCAAAATGAAAGACATGGATTGTCTAATAATTTGCGTTCCAACCCCCCTCGATGAACATGAACAGCCAGACATGACTTATGTTGAAAGTGCTGCTAATGAAATATCGAAGAATTTATCTAAAGGTCAATTAATCATCCTTGAATCCACTACATATCCTGGAACTACAAGAGAAATAATAAAGCCACTACTAGAAAAAACCGGATTAATAGCTGGAGAAGGTTTTTTCCTAGCTTACTCTCCTGAGAGAGAAGATCCCGGAAATAAAGAATTTAGTGTATCTAAAATACCTAAAGTAATGGGTGGATATACGGATAACTGCTTACAATTAACAAGTGAACTTTATGAAACAATTGTATCTGAAACAGTAAAAGTTAGCTCTATGGAAGCTGCTGAATCTACAAAACTTATGGAAAATATTTTCAGAGCTGTAAATATTGCAATGGTTAATGAATTAAAACTAATTTTAAATAGAATGGGAGTAAATATTTGGGAAGTTATTGAGGCTGCAAAAACAAAGCCTTTTGGATTTATGCCATTTTATCCAGGGCCAGGGATGGGAGGGCATTGCATACCTATTGATCCATTTTATCTTTCATGGAAAGCGAAGGAATTCAATACGGAAGCTAAATTTATTGAATTGGCCGGTGAGATTAACCGGAAAATGACGGAAAATATCGCACATAGAGTTGGAAAAGCTTTGAATGATGATAAAAAAAGTATCAAAGGAAGTAAAATACTTATTATGGGTCTAGCATATAAGAAAGATATTGATGACATCAGAGAGTCACCTGCAATTAAGATTATAGATTTATTGACTTATAAGGGAGCAAATATAGACTACCATGATCCCTTTGTAAAAATATTTAAAGATTTGAAAAGTATTGATTTAACTGCAGACAATATTAAGGAATATGATGCAGTCCTAATTACTACAGATCATACTAAAACGGACTATGACTTAATTGGGAAATATGCTTCATTAATAGTAGACACACGTAATGTTATGTCTCATGTGGAAGAACCAAAAGCTAGAATCGTAATGGCTTAGGGATGGATAAATATCAAAATATACGTAATAATATTATAGATAAATATAGTTGTTTAGTTGATGATGAAAATAAATTTGCAGATTCCATTAATATACCATTGAAACAATCTTTTAGAGTTAATACTTTAAAAGAAGAAAAAAAAACGGTGATAAATAAATTAAAAGAATACGATTCCACCATAAAGACTACAGAATGGAATGATAATGCCCATATATCGGAACTAAATAATTTAGGCAGTAGTTTAGAACACTTTGTTGGCCAAATATATATCCAAGAACTTACTTCTATGATCCCGCCATTAGTAGTTAAAGATTTAATTAAGGAGATTAAAGTCATAGATTGTTGTGCTGCACCAGGTTCAAAAACAACACAAATCGCAGCTATGATGGACAATAAAGGCCATATTATTGCAAATGACGCTAGACATGCTCGATTAAAGTCACTAAGGGGAAATCTTGACAGGCTTGGAGTTACAAATACTTCAGTAACACTAAGAGATTTTAAATCATTTCCAAACACGAAGGCTGATTTATATTTCGTCGATGCACCATGTAGCTCAGAAGGAACTATTCGTAAAAAAAATACCGTAGCCCGAACTTGGAAAGAAAACGATTATCTTAGATTTAACAAACTTCAAAATGGATTATTAAGCAAAGCCTGTGAAATGGCACCCTCAGGAAGTACAATTGTCTACTCGACTTGTACATTTTCTCCTGATGAAAATGAAAAGGTAGTTAGCGAAACCTTAGACAAGTATGATCTAAAAATGAAAAATATCAGTATCGAAAACCTAAGAAGTGAATCTGGAATAACTGAATGGAATAATGAGAGCTATAATTCAGAAGTGAAAAAATGTATGAGAGTATGGCCACATCATAATGACACTGATGCCTTTTTTATAGCTAGGATGGAAAAATGTTGAAGAAATTAGACGAAGTGAAAAAAAACGTGCTTTTAGAGTATTGTCTTGAACGCTTTGGAATAAATCCTGAGATTTGGGAGGAATATATTTGGTATTCTGGATCAAAGAATAAAATATATCTAGCAAATACTCTAGAATTGGAAAGAATTATTCCAGAAAGTAAGGGCATTTGTATTTTCAGACTTGATAAAAGCCCTAAGCCAACAACCAATTTCCTCCAACTTTTTGGAAGATATATTACTAGAAATTATGTAGAACTTGATAATGAAAATACAAAGAGGTATTGTAGAGGTGAAGATTTAATCTTAGAAAATAATAAAGCTATAATCCCTGGTTTTTTATTAATGACTAACAAGAATCGATTCTTAGGCTGTGGACATTGGAATGGTAAAATACTAAAGAATCAACTTCCTAAATCCAAATTTTGTAAGATAAACTTTCTTTGATGTCGCCCATACTGCTTAATTATTGGCTTTTACATGGTTAAAAATGGGTCAAATGACCTTCGATTTCGAAGATGAAGATAATTCTCCTGAAGAGCCTCCAACTGAGGTTAATAAAGTAGAGAAAAAAGTGAAAAAAGAAATCACAGAAAAAAATATAACGGAATTAGAAGAAAAAAAAGAATCCGAGAAAGAAGAAATAATCGAAGAGCCTCCGATTGAAGTGAAGAAAATAGAAAGAAAGGAACATAAAAAGAAACCTAAAACTAAGGCGCATCAACTCGCAAAAGAACAGCGAGATATTCCAGTTTCAGAATTCTTTGAACAGAACAGGCATATTCTAGGATTTGACAATCCAACTCATTCCTTGATTACGGCCGTTAAAGAAGGAGTTGACAATAGTTTAGATGCATGTGAACAGGCCGGATTTTTACCTGAATTAAAAATAGAAATAGGTAATTTAGGAAAAGATGAATTGAGTATTGCTATTGAGGATAATGGTCCCGGAATTATTGAAGAAAATGTACCAAATGTTTTTGGACGACTTCTGTATGGTTCTCGCTTTGGAAGTGGAAAACAATCTCGTGGGCAACAAGGTATCGGAATCTCAGCAGCCATAATGTATGGTCAATTAACGACAGGACGATCTGCAATTATTAGTACTAGGATATCTAAAGAACATTTGGCCAATCGAATAACTATGAAGCTCGATACCAGAAATAACAGAGGCAATATTGAACGAACTGAAGACTTTGTCTGGAAAAATGATACTGAAGAACCTAATGAGGATGACATCTATCCGGAAAAATACCATGGCACTAGAGTTGAGTTTGCAATCAAAGGAAGGTATCGTGAGGCTAGGCCTTCCGTTTTAGAGTATCTGAAATCTACAGCTATTGTAAATCCTCATGCTAAAATATTTTTTAAGAATCCTGAAGATAAAAATTTCTTGTTTGATAGAGGAAGTCACGAACTTCCAAAATTACCTACCGAAGGTGTCAAACCCCACCCACATGGCGTTGAATTAGGTCAATTAATGCGAATGGCCCATCATAGCTCTGAGCATCAAATGGGTACTTTCCTTCGTAAAGACTTCTCATCAATGGGAACTAAGAGTATAAGTGATGTTTTGAAAAAGGCAAGGTTAACACCTTTAGTTAGACCCCAAGATACGACTCGAGTTGAAGCTAAAAAATTAATAGAAGCATTCAAAGTAACATCAATAAGAACACCAACAAGTGGAGTCTTGGTACCTATAGGGCCTAAATTAATAAAGTTAGGATTAAAGCAAGTTTTAGAAGAATACAGGCCTGATTTCTACACACTACCAATCAGTAGAACTCCGTCTGTTTTTTCAGGCACGCCCTTTTTGGTTGAAGTCGGAATGGTCTATGGTGGAAATTTACCAAAAGATCAGCCTGTACAAATTCTAAGATTTGCAAATAGAGTTCCTTTACTTTATCAAGCTGGAGGTTGCGCCATTACCAAGGCCATTCAAAGTATAAATTGGAGACTTTATGGACTCGACCAAAAAGGTGGAAAAGGCACGCCAAGTGGTCCGGCAATTATTCTAGTCCATGTAGCTTCAACCAATATACCTTTTACATCTGAAGCAAAAGAAGCAGTTGCAGATATAGAAGAAATTAAAAAAGAGATAAAACTGGCATTGCGAAATAATGCTAAAACTCTTTCAAAACATCTTAAAAAACAAAAGAAAAGGGCAAAGGTTAGTGAAAAATTTGACTTAGTTCAAAAAGTTTTACCAGCTATAGCTGAAAAAGCGTCCAGCGTTGTAGGCAAACCTGTGCCTAATCTAGATAAAGTCGTAGCTGCAATAATGGATGTGGTTTGGATTGAGGAAAAAATTGACTTCGAAAAAGATCAAATCGAAATTGAAATTAAGATTATTAATTATCGTTTAAGATCTGCTAATTTCAAACTAAGAGTAGAAGTACCAGGTCATGAAATTAAAGAAGGATTACCTAGACCTGGAAAAAAAGAGGGCAATCATGTGATATGGTCGGTCGGTTTACCAACTACTGAATCTGCAAAATATAAATTTGTGATACCTCAAGGAAATCGAAGTAATTTTGAAGGACTAGACATCTGGGTAGAAGGTATTGATTCCACTAATATAATCGGTGCAGAAAAATGGACTGGAGTGATGGATCCTGGAATAAATGAAGCTTTAGAAGCTGAAAAACAAGGACTTGTGTAGTTATGGACTTGCCAAACGGCATAAGAAAAAAAAGGTCATTCTTAGAAATTAAAGAGAAGAAATATTGGATTGCTTGGAATCCATATCATTCAAAATTGGCAGCATACATCTTAGCTAAAGGAATGTATTGGCCATTTACCAAAAAAAGTATTGTCTTATATTTAGGAGCTGCCGAAGGAACTACTATACGTTTTCTTAGCAATATTTGTTCGGATGGTCGAATAATTGGTGTCGATATTTCTCCGACCTCAATGGCTGAATTACTTCTCTTAGCTGAGGATAAAACAAATATTATACCATTCCTAGGGGATGCTCATTTTCCAAAACAATATGAGCCTCATGTTAATTCTCCAGATATAATATACCAAGATATTGCTCAAAGTGATCAGTTAGATATTTTTATAAGAAATTATAATTATTTTAAACCTAAATTTGGATTTCTAATGCTTAAATCAAAATCTATTAAAGGAAATGATAACGAAATTATCGCTCAGTATAAAGAAAAATTAAAATCCCATTTCAAAATTGTAGAATGTATTAATATCTCAAAATGGGCTAAGGGCCATAGAGCCTATTATGTCCAATAATGGAGCCATCGGTGGGAATCGAACCCACGACCTGCGCCTTACCAAGGCACCGCTATACCCCTTAGCCACGATGGCTCAAAAATGCGACTGAGAGGGGCTAAAAAGAGTTTAGCACATTTCAACCCATTACCCATAGCCTATTACACCCTACGCTATTCTGTGGCAAGTAGTTAATAGAAAAACATGGTAACATACATAACTAATAGAAAAACTAAAGAAGAAGTTCTGAATGGTTTTGAACCATTAATTCGGACTTGGTTTAACAAAAAGTTTGAAGATTTAACGCCACCTCAAGCCATGGCTGTTCCATTAATAGACAATAATGAGAATGTTCTTGTTTCAAGTCCAACAGGTACTGGTAAAACTTTAACTGCCTTTTTGAGTATTTTAAATAATTTTCTTAAGCTTCATCGTGAGGGTAATTTTGAAGATGGGGTACATGCCATCTATATTTCGCCATTAAAAGCTCTGGCAAATGATATTGATCGGAATTTAAAGCAGCCTCTCGAGGAGATGATGATATTAGCTGAAGAATTGGAAATGGACGTACCTGAAATTAAAGTAGCTGTTCGATCTGGCGATACTTCACTTAAAGAAAGAGCGCGGATGGTTAGAAAACCACCCCACATCATAATTACTACTCCTGAAAGTTTAGGCCTATTATTATCATCCAAAAAATTTAGAGACCATTTCAAAAGAACCAAATATATTATTTTAGATGAGATACATGACTTAGCCAATAATAAGAGAGGTACACACCTATCACTTTCCGTTGAAAGATTAGCCCAGATTATAGATAGAGAACCTGTAAGAATAGGATTGTCTGCAACTCAAGCACCTATTGAAGATATAGCTGGATTTCTAGGAGGATATAGTCAAGGAAAACCAAGACACGTTAATATTGTAGACGTTAAGGAAAGAAAACATCTAGATCTAAAAGTCCTTTGCCCTGTTGATGATCTTACTTTACATTCTACTGAAATCATCAATTCAAAAATGTATGATCTTCTCGTAGATTTAATTCAAGACCATCGAACCACGTTAATATTCACAAACACAAGGGCTGGAACTGAATCCATTTCATTACAACTTAAGGAAAGAGGAATCGAAAAATTAGCCGCGCATCACGGTTCTCTATCAAAAGAAATGAGATTTGATGTTGAGAAGAAATTAAAAGGAGGTGAAATGGACGTTGTAATTTCTTCAACTAGTCTTGAATTAGGAATCGATATAGGGTATGTAGACTTAGTTGTTCAAATCGGATCTCCTAAATCAATTGCCAAAGGCTTGCAACGAATTGGAAGAGCAGGGCATGCATTAAGGGCCATTTCAAAAGGTAGACTCGTTGTATCTGATTCTGATGATTTAATTGAATGTGCTGTTTTAGTTAGATCTGCTTACGAGGGGAAAATTGACCGTGTTTCTATACCTGAAAAAGCTACCGACGTTTTAGCACAATCTATTATCGGAATGTCATTGGATAGAACATGGAATGTTGATGAAATGTATAAACTCATAATTTCAGCATATCCGTATCGTAATTTATCTAAAAATGAATTTTTGGAAATATTAGATTTCTTGGGAGGTGATGCTCTAGAAAAACACGGAGTTTATCCTAAAATTTGGTATGACCGAAATGGGGATGAAATTGGAATAAAAAGGGGTTCACGCCAAATTTATAATATGAATATAGGGACCATCCCACAGGAAATAAACTATGCTGTCGTCCTTGAAGGTAGAGGGGCTCAATTAGGGAATTTATCTGAGAAATTTGTTGAAAATCTATCTAAAAACGACATTTTTGTTCTGGGAGGCCGAACTTACCAATTTTTAGAATCTAATCGTTCCACTGTTGTTGTAAAAGATGGACTTGGAAGAAAACCAACGGTCCCTTCATGGTCTGGTGAAATGTTGCCAAGATCTTTTGATTTATCTGAGGCTGTGGGACAATTTAGAGGTGAAGTTGAAGAAAAATTGAAGTTAACCAAAGATGAAATTTATAGTTGGCTTGAAGATGAATTTAAGTTGGATAAAGGAGCAGCTAGAACCATAATTTCACATTTAGAAGAACAAAAGAAAATTTGTGGATTTATCCCCTCGGACAAACGTCTTATGGTTGAAGGATATATAGACAACAGGGGAAGAAGCGGAGCAATATTCCATTTTCCTTTTGGTAGAAGAGTCAATGATGCATTAGCAAGAGCGTTTGCATTCCAACTCGGAAAAGAAATTGGGGGAAGTGTCAGAATATCATTAAGTGATGATGCATTTTTATTAACATTCCCCACAAGATTGGCCATTGAAGGAATTGCCGATAGACTAATGCCGAAATATTTAGAACCATTACTTCGGAAAGCTATTACTAATACCGAAATATTTGCTCAAAGGTTTAGACATTGTGCAAACCGTTCATTTATGGTCCTAAGGAACTATAAGGGTAGAGAAATCTCTTTACCAAGACAACAATTAAGAACGGCCCAAGTTCTAGAAGCTATTAACGAAGTTGGAACTTTCCCTATGCTAGAAGAAGCATATCGTGAAGTCTTACATGATGCTTTTGATTTAAAAAACGCCCAGGTTATTATTGATGATATTGAAAGTGGTAAAAGAACAATTGATTACCGAACTTATTCACCAGTTCCTTCGCCATTATCTCATAGCTTAATTTTATCGGGACTTAGCGACATCGTTCTAATGGAAGACCGTTCGGCCCTGTTAAGAGAATTACATTCACAAGTATTGAGTAGAGTTCTCGAGGAAGGAGGTGGAGATAAGCCTCGGTTTGAAAAAGAAATGATAGATGGGTATTTCAACGAAAAGAAACCAATTATTGGAAGCAATGAAGGCATAATTCAAGCCATAAATCAAATTGGCGGAATTTATCTATTAAATGAACACGAAAAATCAATCTATCGCATGTCGGATATGCCTACTACTGAAATACAAGAGCTTTCCAACTACATGATTGAAGAAAATATTGTTGAATCGGTATGGAATGGGAATAAGAATCCATTATTTGTTGTACCGGAATTCGTACCATATTACCGAGCAATTTATGGAATTGATGAAAAATTATCCAAAGAAGCAAAGAAAGTATATGACAAATTAGACAAAGTAAAAGATATTAAATCAAAAAAAATTCGTGAAGAATTGGAAAAGAACTACTTAGTTTGTAGAACTCCTAACGGCATTCTTAAAAGAGACATCAAAACTACAATGCCATATGAAAAAGCCTTGGATTGGATAATAATCAAGCACTTAGGCTTCGTAGGTCCTCGATCTAAAGAGGACATTGCCTTAGAGCTTGGATTGCATGAAGAGATAATCAATCAAACTCTATACGAACTGGAAGAACAAGGTACAATTCAAGGTGGTAATTTTATTCTAGGCCGAAGTTCACCTCAATATCTATTAGCTGAAGACATAATTTACTTAGAAGCTCAAGCCTTAGGAAATATAGAGGTGGTTTCTGAAAAAATATTAAGAGAATACATTGATCAAAAACTTTTCAAAAAATTCCCGGACCTACAGAATCTATTTGATCAACATAATGATGTAGCATCTCCTCGAACTGTTTATCATAGACTAGAAAAACCAAATTTAGACGAATGGTGGGAATGGAGAGACTCGGATGCTATATTGCAAGGAAGATTTGCATCCGGAAAATTAAGATACATACCAGCCAATAAAGTTGGGATGTATCAATCCTTGTTCAGAAGAGAGGCTGATGGAAAAATACAAAATTTAATCGTTGATATGCTAAAGAGAAGCCCTCCTCTTTCCAAAAGAGAAATATCAAAAGAATTGGAAATCAAAACTGAATTAGTTGATGGAGCTCTAAGAGCGTTAGAAGAAAAACTTATGATTCATCGCTATAATAGACATCGAAATCCTTGGACTACTCACAACCGTTACCGCCTCCTTAACGAATATGAAGCTCCCGAAAAACCTGAACGTAAATTAATGATGAATCAATTACGAAGCTGCGGGCCCCTTACCTTTGCTGAGTTAAGAAGAGAATGTGGGCTTCCATTAGCTGTAGCACGAAATGTTTTGAATTCGTTACAAGAAGAAGAATTGATAGCTAAAATTGTGGTTGTGGGGGCAACTCGTCTCTTTACTTATTGTCTCAAAGAAGAAGTCGAGCTTATTAAAAAGACAACTGAAAAAAGAACGGTTAGAGTAACCTCATGGAGAGACCCTATTCTAACTCATATTAGAAGAGAAATGTACTCTTCATACGGAGAGGCTTGGACTAACCCAATTATTCGTGGAGGGATGGTGGCTGGATACATGGAATCATGGGCTATGTCAGGACTGTTGGATGTTAGGGAAATCATTCTTGATGGCAACACACCAATCGGAGATTTTTTAGATGGATTGGATGAGTTCGCAACCTATCAAGAAAATTTCCATAGCAATATAATAAGAGTAAAAGCTTTTGATAGTACCAAAATTGAAGAATTGGATGAGAAAATTATCGCTCAGTTTGAATTGAAGGGATATCAACGTATTCGAAATTGGTTAGTTAAAGGTCCAGTAATAGATCGAACATATCAAGAAAGAGAAATATATGGATACTTGTTATGGAGACAAAGCATACATCCCGAAAAGAGACACAAGAGTGCATCTATTGCATTCCGTGAAATGGGAGGTGTAAGATCGGAATATGAATTGTCTTTGAGAGTGCAGGGGCGCTTCTTCCATCCAAGAGATTATGGAAATGAAATGGAATTAGTACAAGGTGTTATGATTCCTGGATACTCAACTTACTGCACAGTTAGAGATGCTATTATCTATCGTGATGCAAGAAATATACCTCCTGAACCTGATGATCGAAGATTATTAGCTCTGGCTATTGATTCAAAAGGATTACCACGAGAAGAATTATATCGTAGAAGTGGGATGGACCCTGATTCTTTTAAACAATCATTAGCTCGTCTTTATCAATCTTTAAATTTAGTAAGAACAACAAGAGGAAACTACAGAACCTTACCAGTAAATCGTATCTATGAACCTGAAGAAGCAAAATTCAATGTTGTAAAAAGACTAATCATGTCATTTGGTATTGTTTCTGCTGAAGGACTTGGAATGCTTTTGAAAGGTGAAATACCAATGGCCGAACTTAGAAGTATTCTTCTAAGGTTAGAAGCTGAAGAAATACTTGTTAAGGGATTTTTAAAAGAAGACAGTGAAACACTATATTGGATTCTAAAAGATGATCTTGAAAACGTAAAAGGCCATTTATTCCAAGGCAGTTTTGTTCTAAACCAGGGTGATCGATTGGCTCATTATCTTAGTGAGGATGTTAAACAGAAATTTGGGTTAGGAGCATGTAATGTTATTTTTAGTTCAACAAGGATGACTGGAGCTTTTAAGATGTCCAAAAGAGGCAAGGATGTAACGATAGTCGAATTTAAGGGAACAAATCATGAAAGGCACGTTATTGAAGCATGGTGTCGTCAATGGAGATTGAATTTGGAATGGGAACTTAAAAATGAAGAAAAGGTCGAAGTTTAAGTGAATTCTCTATATACTTTATCCGGTATTTTGGAATGAATATTATGGGCTTGTTCTTTAGTTATAATCCCCTCATCTAAGGCCCGAATCGTCTTACGAGGAACTGTTTTCGGCCCCATTACTGCACCGGGCCTATTGGGATCATCCAAATAGTCTGTTTCCAACATAAAATCTGAATTACGAACGGCAGCATAACTAATATTTGTTAAAGATGAAGTTAAAGATACTACTAAGCCACTCGGATTTTCTATAGAACCGGGCCCTCCATAATGTTTTACTAACTTATTTTTTGGAAAATTAGCATTCAATGCAATATTCGCTAAATCAGCCATAACTTCAGGGGTACCTGTCTCAGTGTGAAGTACAACCGAAGCGCCCACATCTCTTGCACGAGACAAAGATTCCAATAATACTTCATTAGCCAAATCCCAAGTTTGAGAATCAACTGGGAAATGGGGGCGGCCAAGTTCACCTAAACCTACTATCTTATTCTCATCAACTAAATTTGTACAATGATGCACCGCCTCAAGATATAATTCGGAAGCCTCTGAAGACGATTTATAATCAAGTAATTTAACTAGTGTTACAGGATGTGGTGATGCAACAACTGCCACTTTAGCCCCAACCTCTCGAGCTTTAGAGGCTAAGGTTAAAGTTGTATTAACTTGTTCTTTAAAGCTTTCAAGCTTTTTCCATGCCCCATATGGCTTATGAACTAATACTAATCGAGTCCCTCCTGCATTCAAAAAATCTTTAACAGCTAATTCTTTTCGGCCGTTAGGATCTAAATGAAAATGATTATCAGTAATTTCCACAAATCTGCAATTAGATGACTACCTATAGCCTTTACTTATTTAGCAGCATAATTTTTATATGATGTGGCTGTTAGAATAATAATACTAATGGCCACTCTAAGAACTTTCATGCTCTGGGCAATGATGATTAGTCTCAGCTTTGTCATGAGCTCAGCAAGTGCTGATGATGAATACGAATTTAGGTTTGATGAACCTACTGATGGTGAGGGAACTATAGATCCTGATTCAACAATTTACTTAAAAGTAGAAATTGAAAATTATTTAGATATTATGCATGATTTTGAATTGGCCATAACTAATTCTAATGATTTGGAGAGTTCGGGGATAGAATCTTGGTGGGCTAATGATGGACAAGATAATGTTTCCTCATCTGAATCTACAGCATTACCCTCTGTTGAAGTTCCGGATGCTTCTGTAAGAAAAGGCATTACTATTACTGTAAGTACAACCAGTAATGCACTCTATGGAACCTACAATATTGAATTAAGATGTCGTGATAAAGACAACGCCGATCCAGAAGGAACTCAACAATTACTGACATTAGCTGTAAGTGTTAATGAGAAAGCTGGAGTTTCATTAGAAGTCGCTGAGAGCGGGTCGACTGAAGGTTCAATAGAGATTGATAGTGAAACTACATATCAAATTAAAGTTACTAATGAGGGAAATAAAGAAGATACAATTAGTCTCTCTTATTCATCAAATGATTGGGATGCTAATTTCAATACCAATTCCGTTATAATTCAGCCATTTTCAAGCCAAAACGTAATTTTAACAATTGAAAGTGAGAGTAATGTCGAATACGGAGATAATGACGATATAACTATAATGGGAACCTCTGGAAATTCAGGAGACGAAAAAGGTACTTTGGACTTAACTACCTATGTTAGAGTATTATATGGACTAGAGCTTACTGCTACAACAGTTACCAAAACAGGAGAACCTGGGGATAAAATAATTTTTAATTTTCAAATAATGAATAAATGGTCTGATAACGTAGATTATGAAATAACCAAAAAAGATTGGTATAGAGGTACTCTAGATAATAAACCTGACTCAGGTTGGACTCATACGGATGGAACTGGAACATTAGATGCATTTGAACAAATAACTACTCCAAATACTAAATCTCTCTCAGTTACAATATCTTCTAGCGCAGATGCTGGTGAAGTCATAACCGTTATTGTAGTTGCTAAGGTTACCACAGATAATGAGCTTGTTGGAGCAATCGAAACTGAAATAGAAGTACGTGTCGAAGGAAATTATGAAGTTCAATTAATTTTACCACAGAACGATGAAATCAATTTAGATGCTGGAGCATCCATTAGTACTTCAAAATATGTAATAGTGAAGAACTTTGCTAAAGTCAGTGATTTAATTGCAGTTACAGCAACATGGGAAATTGGAGGTAATGATTGGACTTTAGATATTAATTCCCCAATTATACTCGACGCAAGTGGTGAAAAAGAAATATATATCACAGTAAAAGCTCCAGATAGTGCTGTTGACAATCAAGCTATTCTAAAAATCCGAGTTACTTCTGGAGGAGACAACACAAAATATGATGAAAAAAGCATAACCTTTAATGTTAACTCGGCCACAAATACTGCAGGACCTGAAACTGAAAAATTAGATGAAGAAGGAAGCTTTCCTATTGATCCTATTTGGCTAGTCTCAATTGTTCTTATAATTGGTTTAGGAAGTGCAGCTGTATTTGGCCTTCAACAACGATCAAAAGGAGCTTTCGGAGGTTCCGAAGAAAGCACAAATGACTTTAGCGATGAATGGGCTGGAATGGAAGGAGCCGCTGGAGCTCCACCACAGCAATCAATGGCACCGCCACAACCTATCGCCCCTCCTCAACCAGTAGCCCCTCCAGTACAGGCACCACTTCAACCACAACCAGTAGCACCTCCGCCTGCTGAAGCTCCTCCGAGCATGGCTGCAATTCCACAACCTACGCCTCCACAAGCACCACCTCAACCCGTAGCACCTCCACCGGTTGCCGCACCACTTATTTTGACTGTTACAGTACCTGCTGGCGTAATGGCTGGACAACAAATTCAAATTAAAGCTCCAACGGGGCAATTAGTAAACGTTAAAGTCCCTGAAGGATGCGGACCAGGTTCCCAATTTAAGATACAAATTTAAGCAGGCGTGGTCTAGTCTGGTATGACTAGGGGTTTCCAACCCCTCAACCTGGGTTCGAATCCCGGCGCCTGCACCAAAATTGTGGTAAAAGAATTTATAATACCACATATATTTTAGAATATATGAAATACTTATCAATCTTAGTTGTCAGCATTCTACTTTTTTCAGGATGCTTGGATTTTCTTGATGAAGATAAGGAAAATAACGCACCCTTAGCTGTAATCAAAATTGAAGGGAAATCTCCTTTTGAACCTGATACTGACATTATATTCTCAGGTAAGGGAAGTAGCGATCCCGATAATGATATTTTAGAATATTATTGGGATTTTGATAATAGTGATGGTAAAGATGAAAATAAAATAGGGGAAATAAGTAATTATGGTGAAATTATCCATTATTACTCCATTGAAAAATCATACATCATAACGCTAACTGTTAGTGATGGAGATAAAACAGCCTCAACAACGATAAATATTAAAATTGAAGAGAGTTCAAATGATATTAGGGCTATAGTCAATACCGATGATGACACTGAAGCTGTAATGAATGGTGATGAGCAAATTAGCTATACTTTCTCAGCCAGTGAATCTGAATCTGAAAGTGCTATTGTGAAATATGAATGGGATTTTTCATATGATTCTTCAGAAGGTTTTACAGTAGATGAAGAATCTACAAATCCTGAAATCAATAGAAAATTCGATTCTGGATTATATATAATTAAAGTTAGAATTACCAATGAAATGGGAGAAAGCGATGAATCTAGTTATTCTAACGACGTTGATTTGAAAATAAATTATGATTATAAAACTACTAGAACTATAGATGCAGGACAACAAGAACATATGGTCCAGCTTTATGGCTTACCTGCAAGATATATTCGAGCAACCTTAGAGTATGAAAGTAATTCAGTACATACAAAAGATTTGGATTTATATTTATATAATACTACACAAAATCGAAATCCAGACGATAGCGATGATGAACACGTAGACAGTAATACTACACATAATAATGACGAGATCGAACAGATAAATATTATTGAATTAGACTACTATAACAATACAGACCGCTCTTGGTTTGATGAAGTGCACGAGTTAGGAGATTGGACAGTAGTCATTGATCATGAGAGGACGGGCTCATCTGAATATACTCTGAGAATTGAAGTTATCTATTGGGAATAATTGAATTAAAGTGTTTGAAATTATTAAGCCATGTCAGAATTGTGAATCATTCGTTCTTAAACCCAAAAAGAATTTGAAAATAAACCTAGAAGAAATTATGGAAACCATTGTCCAAAAAGGATTTACTGTAAAAGTATATACTGGTTCTTTACTATCAATATTTAAAGAATGTAAAATAAATATATATAGTTCAGGGAAAATTGTAGCCATTACAACAGACTTTGAACAGATTAATCTTATTAAAAACGAATTAAGCAGTATTTTATATCCTTACATACAATCTGATTAAACATTAAGTGGTGAAAATTGAAATCAGAACCGTTTGTATCTATTGTAATCCCAACAACTGGAAATGTAAAATTTATAAGAGGACTAGTCGAGAGTGTAATTGAATTAGACTACCCCAAGGATAAATTTGAATTAATTCTTATTGGTGATAAGAATACCGATCTAATAGAAAAACATTCTAAGATAGCAATTAAAAATGGAATAAATACTCTTTTAATTTTTGAACCAGTACCTGCTGGCCAAAAACGAAATATTGGATCTGAAAAAGCTAAAGGTGATTTGATTGCCTTTACGGATGATGACACCATATTAAGAGAGGATTGGATTAGAAATGCAGTTAAACATTTAAGACAAAATGAAGAACATGTAGGAGTAGGGGGTCCTAATTTCACACCTAGGCAAGGATTACCTTTTGCTAAAGCAGTAGGGCGGATTTTTGGTTCAAAATTCTTATTTTCATTTAGGTACACCATAGGTCACGCTAAAGCAAGAGAAATTGCCCATAATCCCACATGTAACTACATTATCAAAAAAGATATCGTTAAAAAAATAAAATTCCATCCTAACTTATGGCCTGGTGAAGATGTCGAATTTGATATTCGTGTTCTAAAGGCAGGTCACAAAATTCTTTATTCACCAGATGTGGTAGTATGGCACCATCGTAGATCACGACCTAGGGCATTCCTAGAACAAATGTTTAATTATGGTAAAACAAGAGCACAAGTTACAAGAATGCATCCCAGTAGTTTCGATATACGATATTTTGCTTTCGTTTTAGCATTTACTTTTCTAATGTCTCTTTATTCTATCTCGTATCTAAATATCGAAATATTTAATATGAATCTAAATATTAAAATACCCTTATTTTTGAATGGGGCCTATTTTGCCATACTAGGATTGGCAGGGTTATTAGTGGGATATCAAACTAAAAATATTAAACAGACCATATATGCACCTTTAGTCCTATTCATTCAACATTTTGGATTTTCATTAGGTCTTCTATATGGTTTTCTAACTAAACCCTAAGCTAAAGCCTTTAGAAAGGAGCTTTTTAGGAGATTGTGGATTTAGACTACGAAAAACTACTTGAAAGGGCGAGGGAAGGATTGGAAGATGTTATGCAAAATGCAGAAAGATTTAGTCCGCCAGTCCCTGAAATCATGCATGAAGGAAGTAAAAAAACAATAATAAGAAACTTTTCAGAAATTGTTGATTCTCTAAGAAGAGATGAAACTCATCTATACAAATTTCTTCTACAAGAATTGGGTACAGCTGGATCTGTAAATAATAGAAGATTAGTATTGCAAGGTAGAGTTCCTGAGAAAAAAATTAAAGCTCGAATAAAATCATACATTGAAACATTCGTAGTATGCCAAGAATGTAACAGACCAGATACTTCGTTTTTACGGACTGGGCGTACTTTGAATTTGCATTGTGAGGCATGCGGTGCAAAGAGACCTATTAGGACGAATTTAATCGCTTAAATGCTCAAACACATATTCTTTATACACGTACAACTTAGATAAACAATGAAAAAAACACTGAATTGGGCAATCGCATTCCTTTTTGTCTTTATGTGTTTTAGTGGCTGCCTAGGAGATAATGAAGATGATATTCCAAATAAAGCACCTGAGGCACGTATTCTCAAACCAGGACAAGGAAACGATTTTGAAGTAGGGGAATTTTTCACGATTGATGGGTCACTCTCTTCAGATCCTGATGGAGATGATTTACAATACATGTGGACATTATCGGGATTGGGAAGCCCTTTAGATTTGAGTAATCAAATGTCAGATTCAGTGATGGTAGACACACCCGGTGATGATTTAGTTTTAACTTTGATGGTAAAAGACTCGGGAGGATTGACTAGTCAAGATATAGTTGTAATAAATATTGAACCGGGAAATAGACCTCCTGTGGCCTCAATAATTACGCCATCTAACGGAGGTTCATACTCTAAAGGAAATGAAGTTACTTTCAATGGAATGTCAAGTAGTGATGCTGACAATGATCCTTTAACATATGTTTGGGAATTAGGTGAAGCTGGAGAACCAACATATAAGGCATCAACTGAAAGTAAATTTACTCTAGATCTAGGAGAAGGGGACTGGAGTGTAACCTTAACTGTGACTGATCCTGATGGAGAAACAAACTTTGTTAAACATTCTTTTTCAGTAACTGATTTACCACCTATAGCCATTATTAAAGCAGATAAAATCTCTGTTTTCACAGATGAATCTATTCAGTTTTCTGGAGAAGATTCTTATGATCCTGAGGGAGAAGCTTTAGATTTTCTTTGGGATTTTGGAGACAATAAAACTTCGTCATTAAAATCCCCACAACACAGCTGGTATGATGCCGGAATATACCAAGTTACTTTGACAGTAATCGCTGAAGATCAAGAGGGGTCTGAAACAAAAAGTATTGAAGTTAAATCACTAGGCCCAATTGCTAAATTAGAATTTAAAGACGATAGCGGTAATATTATTGAAAAAATTAGATCTAATGCAAACATCACATTAGATGCAAGTGAATCGAGTGGACCAGATGGTGAAATTAAAGAATATAAATGGGACTTCGGTGATGGTATAGAACGAACAACAAATGAGTCTACGACAGAATATTCGTGGTCTGCAGGTGGTTACTATAATGTAACACTAATAGTTACTGATGAAAATGATAAAATTGGAGAGATAACAAAACTTTTACAAGTAGTTCCAGAAGATTACTCTGATGAAGGTCAAGATGGCTCATTAGTAGCTCAAGATATTGAACAAAATTATAATTTTAATGTAGAAATTTTCGTGTCCTCAATGGAAGTTGAGTTTACTGAAATCAGTTGTATTGGTGTTGGTAGCGCCCTTGACTATACTATTACGATTACTGATTCTAACGGAGAAGAAGTTGGAAGTGGCAATGGTAATATCGCATGTGGTGGTGAAGCCGCTAGCTGGAATTTAGCCATTAATTCTCAAGACAATACTATTGAATTAGGGGATTACCAAGCAAATATAGCCTTTACTAATTCAGGAACGCCAGTTCAAGCAAGTTGGAACTATAGATTTGCAGTAATCTACGATTTTTAAATTTCGATAGAAAATGAAATACTATTATTCTTCTTTTTTAATAAATCACTAAGTTTTACTATCCTTGGATGTAAACTTTCTAATTTTGTAGCCATTCCTTGAACATGCCCCTCACCTACTACAGCCACTATTCTAGTTATATTATTCTTTCTAAAAAGTCTAACAATATTAGTTGACATGTAAGTATCTCTTCTATCTATTAATTGATTTTTAATCGAAGGATAGCGTTCTGAAAATTCTTTTAATTCCTTAGAAAAATCTCCAGTTTGAATGCTATCGCTTAAACTGAAATCCCCTCCACCTACTAAAGAAAGCAGACCATCTCCAAATATATGCCGAAATTCCTGCCAGGGCATATTTTTCCAAGCACCTCTTAATGTTGGCAATATTGGCTTATCAATCAAAGCTAAATTAGCCCCAATCGAACTAGCCACTTTACCAGCTACTAACATCTCAGCACCTGGAGAGCTACCAAAACTTTCCCCCAAATATTGTTGAAAACGTGATAGAATTCTAACATAAAATGGCCCTCCTGTTGATTTCAAATTAGACCTGAGAGCATGCCACCTTTGCCGATCTAACTCAATCGCAACTAAATCAGGATTGAATTCTCTTATGTATGCTTCAATAGGCGACGATAAATCAATTACATGTGCAGTACCTATAATCATTAGTTCAGGCATAATCCCGGAAATACACCCATCTAAAAGAGTTAACTTAATTAAATGACTTTATTATCTTTAAATCATGTTTAGTTCAAATAGTGATGACCCTGAATCTCCAGCAAAATGTCCAAACTGTAGTAAAGATATCGGTGTAGACAATAATACTTACCGTTTTCAAGTCGTAGATTTTAAAGCCGAAGCCAGCGGTAATCAACGATCAGCTGGAAGAGTCATTGCAGTATCATGTTCCAATTGCAAAAAAGTAATGGGTTTTGTTAATCAATAGGAAATAAATCTAGAAATATAATAAAAAAGAAAAATGTAGCAACTGCTTCTAAGGTTGCTAAAATTATCGAACCTTTAGCCACAGTATGATAGCTAGGTTGGGAATTGATTGGTAAATATATGTAATGCACAATTACTTCTAATATTAAAAGCCATCCAGTCCAAATTAAAAGTTTGGAGTTCCACGGAAATATTTCATAAAAACCAGATAATAAAAGTGAAGAGACTCCCAATATTGTAAAGAGCCATGAAAGACGCATAGTGTTCACAGCTCCAAACAAAGTTGCAAACGTTTCTATCTTAGAATTCCTATCAAACTTTACATCGACTGCCATTGTTGGACAATATAGTGCTAAAAGATAACAGAATGTGGCAAAAAAATATAATCTTGGAAAATCTTGAATAGGTTGATTTATGGACCAAGCCGATAACGGGATTAAAAAACCTAAACTCAAACCATTACTAACTATATCAAGACCAGGTTTGGTCTTAAAACGAAATGGCTCGACATTATAAACAAACGAAATTATTGTAAGACCAATCATACAATACATAAATTCAGTATTAAACCTAAGAGACAAACATAAACAAGAAATCTGTAAAAACCAGAAAATATACCAAGTCTTTCTAACACTAATTGCACCACGAACCAATAAACTAAATTCTTTCCGAGGATTTGTCTTATCAATTTCTAAATCACAAATATGATTTAAAAGGAATGTAGATGAAGTTAAAAATGCAATAATTAGAAATCCATATAAAAGATCAAAACTAAAAAGATCCCTAGCACCAACTACGTAACCTATGAAAAAAGGTGTGAAACCAACCATCCAGAATTCAAAACCAATGAATCTTAGCCAAGTTAATCGAGGAAATAGTTCATTTGAAATTAAACGTGAGAAGATTGGATTAGACATTTTTGAAAATAGACTCTTTTTTAGTTATGAGCCCAAGCTTAATAGCTTTAGCTGGGATGATAAAACATGAGTAATGATTTTGATTACGCCCATAACAACAAGAAAGTTATTTGGATGTCGCAAAATACAAACCATTTGCCAACGCATGCAGCAGTACAAGAAGCAATACGCAAATCTGCTAATGAGAGAGAATACACTAAATATCCTATAGCTTCAGGATTGCCTCAACTGAGAGATTTAATTTTATCGGATTTAAATTTACCAGACCAAGATTTACATATTACTAACGGAGGAACTGAGGCACTGTATTGTTTAATGAGACATATTCAACCAAAGGGAAGTGAAATGATTACATCAGACCCCTCCTATTTTGTAGTCCATAAATTTGCCAAACTTGGCGGTGCAAGATGTACCGATACGCCAATATACAATGGCAATTATAGATTTGAAATTGAAGATATTAAGGAAGCGATTAATCCAAAAAGCAAATCCATTTTTTTAATAGATCCAATTAATCCATTAGGTAGTACATATCCTAAAGAAGAAAAAAAAGCTATTTGCGACATTGTAGAAGATCATAATCTATGGCTAATAGATGATATTACTTATCGGGATTTTGCACCTAATCATACTTTAGCGGCAGACATATTACCTGAAAAAACAATTACCGCATACTCGGTTTCAAAAAATTGTGGGCTGGCTGGAATGCGTGTTGGCTCATTAGTAGGACCAAAAGAATTTATCAAGGATATCAGAGGAACCATGGTCTCTGACTTAGGAATTAATGTAGTTGGGCAAAGGGCTTCTATTGCAGCTTTAGAAACTAAATCTGAATGGTTACCAGGTCTAATAAAAACAGCATTAAAAAATCAGGTAATCATCAAAAAAGCAGTCGATAAAATTGATGGAGTGGTATTGCCAGTTTATCCTTCAGCAGCCAGTATGATGGTTATTGATATTTCAAAGCATAATGCCAATCCACAAGAAGTACAAGATAAATTACTCTATGAAAACGATATTTTCATAAGAGCAGGGAATTATGTTTCTACACGTTTTGGAGAAAAATTTATTAGAGTCTCTTTTTCAATACCAACACCTGAAGTTGAAAAATTTGCCGAAGTCTTTCCACGAGTTATGGAAGAATTAAGCTAAATATCTAAGTTAGATACTGCAGTCGCATTTGCTTCTATAAACTCACGACGTTTCTGTACATCATCACCCATTAACTCTTCAAATGTAGTATTCGCCGATTCAGCGTCTTCAATAGTTATTTGAAGAAGGGTTCTTCGATTTGGATCCATAGTAGTTTCCCATAATTGAATTGCATTCATTTCTCCTAAACCTTTGTATCTAGAAATGGAATAACCTGAACCAAAATTAGCTAAAACCTTTTTAAGCTGAGAATCATCGTATGCATATTCTAGCTTTTTACCTTTGCTTACTTTGTATAATGGAGGTTGAGCAACATAAACATAACCTGCATCGATTAAACCTTTCATATGCCGGTATAGAAATGTAAGAAGCAGCGTCCTAATATGAGCTCCATCAACATCAGCATCAGTCATTATTATTAATTTGTGATATCTCGCTTTTTCAATCTCAAAGGTTTCTTCTTCTTCAACACCAGTTATGCTACAACCCATCGCAGTAATCAAGGCCATAACTTCAGTATTAGCTAAAATCTTATCTATCCTAGACTTTTCTACATTTAATATTTTTCCACGAAGGGGCAATATAGCTTGAGTTGCTCGATTTCTTCCCTGTTTAGCAGTCCCTCCTGCTGAATCTCCCTCGACAATAAATATTTCTGAAATTGCAGGATCCTTACTTTGACAATCTGCCAATTTACCTGGCAAACCTCCACCTTCTAAAATGCCTTTTCGTCTTGTTAAGTCTCTAGCCTTCTTTGCAGCCTCACGCGCTTGAAAAGCCTGAAGACATTTTGATATTATTATTTGACTATCTGAAGGATTTTCAGCAAAATAATTAGATAATGACTCAGTCATTATAGTATCCACTATGCCTTTTACTTCAGAATTACCTAACTTAGTCTTTGTCTGCCCTTCAAATTGAGGTTCAGGAACTTTGATTGAGAGAATTACAGTAAGTCCTTCACGAACGTCATTACCCTCTAAAGCCGGATCTTTCTCCTTCAATTGCTTTCGCTTTCTTGCTACGCTATTAATTGTACGTGTTAAGGCAGTCTTTAATCCCGATAAATGCGTGCCTCCTTCTCTAGTTGCAATGTTATTTGTAAAAGTGTGTATATTTTCTCGAAATGCAGTAGTCCATTGGAGGGCAGCCTCAACTTGAACCTGATCTTTTTCACCACTTACAAACATTGGCTTAGACATTAAAGGCGTCTTTGTTTCATTAAGATAAGATACATATTCTGAAAGTCCACCTTCATATTTGAAAACTTCAGATTCCCCATCTTCATTAAATAACGTAATACTTATTCCAGCATTAAGATAGGCCAATTCACGTAACCTATATTTTAAAATTGAATATTCAAACTTAGTAGTTTCAAAAATCGTGTCATCTGGAAGAAAATGAACTTCAGTTCCATGAGTGTCGCTGTCTCCTATCCGCTCTACCTTAGAATCTACAATTCCTTTCTTGTAAGATTGAGTGAAAACACCACCATCTCTATTAATTCTGACTGTGGCCCAAGTAGATAAGGCATTAACTACAGAAACTCCAACTCCGTGAAGACCTCCGGACACTTTGTAAGTGTCACTATCAAATTTACCACCTGCATGAAGTTTAGTCATGACTATTTCTACAGCCGGTACTTTGTAGATTGCATGCTCATCTACAGGTATGCCTCTTCCATTGTCTTTAACTGAACAAGAACCATCAGAATGTAGAAATACCTCTATAGTGTCACAATGGCCATTCATAGCCTCATCTACTGAATTATCTACTACCTCATAAACTAGATGATGAAGCCCTGATTCGCCAGTCGAACCAATGTACATAGCAGGCCTTTTTCTTACTGCTTCTAACCCTTCTAAAACTTGTATTTGGTCTGCTTTATAATCCTGAGGTTTTGTAACCATAATGATATCTTATATACAATTGGAAAGGGGGTTTTAAGTGTGCCCCATAAAATGTTTTTTTATCGTCTATTAAATTCAATGAAAATTACAATGTTTTCCGCCCAGGTCTCCAACCTGCAGGGCATACTTGGCCAGACTGCAAAGCTTGTAATGTTCTAACAACTTCATCTATGCTTCTGCCAATATATGGCGGATTAATGGATAATGATCTTAAATTCCCTTCATCATCTATGATAAAAGTACCTCGCAATGCTAAACCAGCTTCGTTTTCAAGAACACCATATGAACTCGAAATTTTTAGTGAGGGATCTGCTAAAAGAGAATATGATAATTTATCGATGCCTCCCTTTGTTCGGGGTTTTTCCATCCAGGCCTTATGACTATTTCTAGAATCTGTAGAGCAACCAATCAATACTGCATTTGCTTTCTCGAAATCCTTAAACCGACGATTAAAAGAATGGATTTCTGTCGGACACAAACTTGAAAAGTCTCTTGGATAAAAGAAAAGGACAGTCCATTGTTTTTTTGAAATTATTTTTACAAGTGATATCTTATCATACACTACTTGCTTTTTACGAGAATCGTATTTTACAATGTCCCCTTCAAACAGGGGAGCTGGTTTACCTATCCTTAAAATTGATGATGTCAAAACTAACTACCTACTATCTATTTTAGGCAAAATTTATAAAGTTTTGCTCATTTATTTAGATCTAGTAACTAGAAAAACGATAATATATGGTAAAAACTAACCAAAAAATGAACTTACGGCAGCTATTACTTTAGAAACATCAGCATCGGTTAATGCTGGATGTACTGGTAAACTTAACGCTCTTTCAGTAAGTATTTTTGCTCTAGGGCATTCGGCTGAATACATAGACATCGGTTCATAATTAAATAATAGAGTAGGATAATAGGTTCCCGAACCAATTCCTTTGTCTTTTAAATGTTCTCTTAATTTATCTCTATTATCACTTAATATAGTATATTGATGGAATACATGCCCTCTCCGATTTTTAGGGACTTGAACATACGACGATAGATTTTCATTATAAACCATAGCAATTTCACGGCGACGTTTATTGAAGCCAGCCAAACGTTTGAGTTGAACTCGACCTATTGCTGCAGAAATATCAGTCATCCTATAATTATAGCCGAATTCAGTATGTTTATACTGAGCACTCATGCCATGAGCTCTTAAAAGTCTACAACGGTCAGCTAATTCTTTGTTATTAGTGGTGATCATACCGCCCTCTGAAGTCGTCATATTCTTTGTTGGGTAAAAACTAAACCATCCCGCATCTCCAAAACTTCCTGCCTTACCACCCCACTCTTCAGCACAATGAGCTTGTGCAGAATCTTCGATTAAGACTAAATTATTATCTTTAGCTATTTTAGAAATTTTAGGAATATCTGCCAATTCCCCATACAAGTGAACGGGATGTATCGCTTTAGTTTTATCAGTAATCACAGATTCAATTCCCTCTGGATTTAAACAAAAACCATCTTCTTCAACATCAATAAAAATTGGTTTGGCCCCAACCATCATAACTACTGAAGCAGTTGCAAAAAAAGTGAAAGGGGTTGTAATTACTTCATCTCCAGGACCTATATTATTAGCAATCATAACTAGATGACCTGCCGTAGTTCCGCTACTGGTAGCAACTGCATGTTTCACGCCACACATTTCTGCAAATTCAGCTTCAAATTTAGCAACTTCTGGACCTTGTGCAATGATTCCAGACCGAAGAACCTTGTCTACTGCAGCTCTTTCATCCGCACCTATCAAAGGATTAGCTATTGATATCATACTTGTCCGATTGGAAAGGTATTAAAAACAGTGCCTGAATATTAATTTATGTTTGCAGATACAAATTGGAAAGCTGCCAGTGCTGAATTGATGGGGACTTTCTTCTTAGTCTTCTTTGGAGTAACATCATTTATTTCAATGAGTGGAAATGATATGCTACTTGAAGGAGTTATGACTCTTGGCCTCACGGTATTTGTTTTAGTCCATATTCTCGGACCAGTATCAGGGTGTCATCTGAATCCTGTAATAACTATCCCTACCTTTATTTCAGGTAAAATAAAACAAAATGATACTATTGCATATATCGTGGCTCAAATTATTGGAGCAACAATCGGCTTCATCACATTTAAAGAATTAAAACCCGAAACTAATCCTTCAGACATCGATATTTTAATTATTGCATTAATTGGAACTACTTTTTTCGTTGCGTCACTTCTAGCATCATATGATCCGGCATCCATAGGGGCAACCTTGTTTGTCGTCTCTATAACTTCTTTTGAAGACGTGAATCCAGGCGTTTCAATTGGAAACATGCTTGCATTAGCAATTGAAGGTAATGCTAATTGGGCATTCTATGGAATTGTAGGCTCACTAATAGGGTGCGGGCTAGGGTATTCTATTAAAGAAAAAATTATAGACAACTAAGTTATTACAATAATTGTGTTACTTCTTCAACGGAACGTAACTCTTGAAAGTATATTTGTTCGATTGAATCATACATCTCTTCATCATCTTTAATTAAAGACAAAACTACTTCATAACCTTCTGCTGCCTTCTGTTCAGTTTTAAGTGATTCTGCCAACATGATCTTATAATCTGTAGTATGGACTATCTCGGTAGAATCTCTATTCGTTACTGCAGCCCCTCCTAACTTAACGATAGCAGATCTCACAGCATCAGCATGCGTATGGGATTCATTTGCCTCTTCATCAAAAAAGGGTTTAAGATGAAGTCTATTTATTCCTCTGATATAAGCTGAATAGTGTGAATAAAGTGCTGCAGCTCGCAATTCCCATGCAAGTCCACCGTTGAGTTTCTCAATTAATTCTGAGTTGGACATAAATGAAGTTAATTAGTCAGGTTAAAAAAACTTAACTTTTAACGTGGTTGAACTGGTAAAGTAGCTGTTTTAGTCATAATGATTTTTTGTTTTTCTTCAAACGATGCACTATCTATAATTGAAGAATCTAAATTAAGATTAGAAAAATCAAACTGATTACCCGAAATTAGTGATTCATCGGCATCTATCATATCGGATAATTCTAAAGGTGGTTTACCAAAAGAAACCCAAGCAATAGACTTTGTATTTTCATTAATGCCCCCTATTTGAATTGCCTTGGAAATTTGTCTTTGAAATGTTAAATACAGTAAAACTTCAGTTGATCTTTCTTTCGATAGATTATAATTTCCATTATGCGCATTATCTGCGAGAACGGCAGCTTGTTTGAGGTGAAGTACACCACAAACACACTGTGGATTAATTAAAGCAAATGTAGGGCTAATAATTGACTTAAGTTTGTCAATATCTTGTATGCGTAAATTACCGCTACCTACTACGATTTCCACAATACACATTCGACAGAGCAGATTATATAATAGGTAGCGTGGTCATTAACGTAGGAGTAATTGATATGGATCTTGAAAACGAAGAAAAACTTGCTCAAATAGAAAGCAGCTTAAGTCTAGAGCAACAAAGATTAGAGAAACTTTGGGATGCATATGAACAACAAGAAAAAGATTTGAATGCAGCCCTAGATCGAATTAATTTCTTAGAAGCTGATATTGAAACAAAACAGACTATGATTACTTCTCTACAAGAATTATTAGTGGAGAGAGATGCTAAACTTCGTGATATGGAAATTGAAAGGCAGAGACAAGGTAAAGTTGAAGCTGAATATAAACCTCGAATTAGCGTAATGGAAGACACTATGAATGATCAAACTGAAAAATATGATCGACTTCTGTCAATAACTCAAGAAATGGAAGATGAATTAGATCTTGCAAGAAAATCCCTACATGCTAGAGACAGTTGGTTTAATCTGAATGTTAGTAGTTTAGAATCAATATCAGAAGTCATCAAAGAATGGCGTAGTATCCAAGCAGGAAAATTCCCATCCGTAGGTAAAACCAGCGGACCTGGTGGTGGAAAATCAGAATTCGTTGGAGCTGTATCAAAGATTAAAGGACTAGGAACCATAAAAGCTGAGAACCTATATGACTCAGGTTTCCATACAGTAGATGATTTGAAAGCTGCAAGTCTTGACGAGATTACAAGTGTTATAGGATTTACTAAACTTAGTGCTAGTAAAGTAGTGACTGGGGCAAAAGAACTTTAAATTAGCATAAAATTAGAAACTATTTCTTCATTTCGAACTTCGGGATGAAACAATATTCCATAAATCTCTTTACGAACATGCTTAACGGCCTGAATGCTATTTTCACTATTAGCTAAGACTACAAAATTGCCGCAATCCCTAACTGAGTGATTGTGAAGATTATAAGCTTGGAAGTTACCATCAAACAACTTATTTGGTTCCAATGTTTTAACTTCAACCATCCCTATTTCTACATTATCAATTATTCCACTGATGCCAAATATTGAGGTTAAAATTTGCATACCTGAGCAAATACCCAAGATTGGACCTTCAAAATTTTTTAATAACATATCAAAGAAAGGCAACCGGTTAACATAGACTGAATCTTGTAAAGAAGTTCCACAAATAATTAATCTATTGTACTTTGAAATAACCTCATTACTACAATCCTCAAAATATAAAATATCATGCTTATTTTCACCTAATATCTGAGAAATAGGAAAAACAAATTCTCGATCATTTAAAGCATTGTTACATGTTGAAATTAGTAGAGTTTTCATTCTAAAAAGGCCTCTTTAATCTCTAAACTACCTGAAAAATTTGAATAGTG
>Ga0114997_10000285_pt1 | contig 40284 bp, 37 predicted proteins | sample ArcticOcean_MG_C_2_FD_87045 | JGI IMG/M metagenome (GOLD analysis project Ga0114997, IMG submission 87045) | Marine microbial communities from western Arctic Ocean - ArcticOcean_MG_CB4_136 | ecosystem: Environmental > Aquatic > Marine > Oceanic | place: Arctic Ocean: Canada Basin | collected... | reverse complement strand
GCTGATTTTTCTTTTGCCATTCGAGCAATCGTCTTAACAAAGTTTTTTCCAAAAGGGCTAAATAGCCATGATGTTCTGATCGTTACATTCTTACAGCTGCTTTTTGAAAGGCGCACTTCCCCTTGCAATTTTGAAATACCATAGATCCCTATTGGATTTGTTACTGCCTCCTCTGGATAGGGTTCAGTAGCCTGTCCGTGAAAGACATAATCAGAAGAAAAATGAATAATTGAAAGATTTTTATTCTCGGCAAAGTCAATTAGGTTTTGAAGTCCTTCAATGTTGATTTTAATGGTGCTCTCTTGTTCGTTCTCCGCCTGATCAACATTGGTGTAAGCGGCACAATTGATAGTGCCATCAAAAGGATTTTTACAATAAAAATTTGCAATGGTTTCCGATCGCGTAATGTCTACTTCATTTCTGGAAGCAAAAAATAAGTTTATCTCAGGAAATTCATTGATAACCGCCTGAAAGCATTGTCCCAATTGACCTGACCCGCCTGTTAGTAGATAACTACGCATAAAGGTCTGTATTATAATCAAAAAGGGATGCCTCTGCTAGTGTATAATGCTTTTTGTCTTTCTCAGATTGAATCCATTCTGATTGGGGTAATTGCCAATCAATCCCTAAAGCAGGATCATTTGGAGTAATACTTCCTTCACTCTCAAAATTATAAAATTGATCTACTTTGTACATAAAAATTGAAGTTTCACTTAACGTTATAAATCCATGAGCAAACCCCCTGGGAATAAAAAGTTGTAATTGATTTTCTGCGCTTAATTCACAACTAAAATGGTGTCCAAAGGTGGGAGATCCTTTTCTTATGTCAACCACCACATCCAATAGGCTTCCCTTTACCACTTGGACTAATTTCGTTTGACTAAAGGGAGGCAATTGATAATGTAAGCCCCTTAAAACTCCTTTTTTGGAATGGGTAAGATTGTCTTGACAAAAGGCTGTTTTTCTACCCAAAGCTTTTTCAACTTCTCTTTCATTAAAACTTTCCATAAACGAGCCACGTTCATCTAGATGCAAGTTGGGCTTTAAAATAAAAACCTCCTTGAAAGGAGTTGTTTTGATAGTCATGATGAATTAATTAGTTGAAGCTTAAAGTTATGATTTGTTGCTGTATTTTTTTGATAAATAGCTTCCATATTCGGTTTGTTTCATTTTTTCTGCGCCTTCCAATAGTTGTTCCTTGGTGATAAATCCTTTTTCAAAAGCGATCTCTTCCAAACACCCTACTTTAAGCCCTTGCCTTTTTTCAATGGTATGAATAAATTGGCCCGCTTCCAATAAAGATTCATGGGTTCCTGTATCCAACCAAGCGAAACCTTTACCCAAAACCTCTACTTGAAGATTTCCGCCTTCCAAATATTTTTGATTTACAGCAGTTATTTCCAATTCATCCCGCTCGGAAGGTTTGATTTGTTTTGCTATTTCAATTACCGAATTAGGATAAAAATACAAACCTACCACCGCTTCATTACTTTTTGGATTTTCAGGTTTTTCTTCAATAGAGATCACCTTGCCTTGATTATCATATTCAATAACACCATAGCGCATTGGATCATTGACGGTATATCCAAAAATTGTGGCCTTCGAGCCAAGACCTGTTCTCTGCTTAACTGCTAGAAGCTGTTCTGAAAAATCTACGCCATAAAAAATATTATCACCTAGTATTAAACAAACTGCTTCCTCTCCAATAAATTCTTCTCCTAAAATAAAAGCTTCTGCTAAACCATTTGGTTTTTCTTGAGCTATATATTGTAGGCTGATTCCCCACTGACTTCCATCGCCTAAAAGGCGCTCATATTGCCCTAAATCTTCTGGGGTACTAAGTAATAAAACCTCTCGGATTCCTGCTTCCACAAGAACAGATAAGGGATAATATACCATGGGCTTATCATAAACAGGTAACAACTGCTTAGAAACACCCAATGTAACTGGAAAGAGTCTGGATCCTGTACCGCCGGCAAGGAGGATGGCTTTCATGTATTAGTTTTTTTCAAAGATAATAAGGTTTTCTCTTAATAATGGATAATTATTGATTTTGACGGACCTCGCATACTTTTTTGACCTGCGGCTTTTGCTGATTCTGGATTAAATGGCATTTTGCAAATTTAGGCCAAAGGTGTAATAGCCTAAAAGTCAATTACACTAAACTTTTTAACAATTTTTTCTAACAAACCTTTAAAAGATGATATTTATTAAGAATTAAATATACCTTCCAGCTTTTCTAAAAGATTATTTCTGTCAAACTCTTTTTCGTAGTAGGCCCTTCCATTATTTCCCATTTCACTGCGCTTAGATTTATCCAAAGCCATTAATTCTTTAATCTTCTTACTCAAAGCACGTGAATTTTCTGCAGGGGAAGTTACCCCACAATTAGCGTCATTAACTATTTTAGCTCCCTCTCCATCAATTGAAGCAATTATAGGTTTTCCACATGCTAAATAAGATTGAATTTTAGCCGGTATTGTGAGTGAGAAGATCTTTTCTTTTTTTAGTGAAACCAATAGTGCATCTGCGTGTGAAAAGAATTTAGGCATTTCAATTGGGGGGAAAGATCCCAAAAAATTAAAATGTGACTCCAACCCTTTATCTTTTATTAGACTTAAGGCAGTTTCTTTATATCGTCCATCTCCTAAAACAATCACCTTAACAGGAAGCTCTTTAATATTATTAATAGCTTTTATAATTGTTTTGAAACTTTGTGCTTCTCCAATATTTCCAGCAAAAACTATGTTAAAAAATTCATTTTGAAAAAACTCTTGATATTCTTTGACCTCTTGGAGTGGCTTATAGAAATCTTCTGTAGGGTTGGGATAAAAAATGATTTTATCATTTGGAATTCCCTGATTTAAAACATAATCTCTAAAGCCTTCAGACTGGATTAAAACTTTTTTTGATTGATTATAAATCCATTTAGTAAGTGAATTAAAAAACCCTAAAATGAATTTGTTTTTAATACCCCCAGCAGCAGCTAAACTTTCAGGCCAGAGATCTTGAACCCAAAAATAAATAGGAGTTTTAAAAAGTTTTTTAGCGAAAATTGCCGGGATTCCAACGGTAACTGGTGATGTTTGATAAACAAAAATGGCATCAAAGGAGCCTTTTATTTTTCTAAGTTTTAAGGGGGCTAAAAACGCAAATGAAATATAATTTAAAAATAACCTAAATGCCCCTCCATTTCTCCTTGAGAATAAATTAGCTCTGTAGACAGGGATATCATTTATAGTTTCAAAATCATTACTTTTCCATCCATAGCCTTCAAAAAAATGAGTTTTTGAATAGTTTGGCTTGCCAGTAAGCACAGTAATTTGATGACCTCTTTTTTTTAAAGAAAAAATAAGGTCGTTTATTTTAAAATTTTCTGGGTAAAAATATTGAGAAACAACCAGAATATTCATAGCTCTAAAAAGTCTTAGTAACTGTATCTTTTTTCCAAACAGTCCTGTTTACATAATCAATATAACTAAGAATAATGCGTGTAACTTTAATAGAAACATTATCAACATTATAATCTTTTATGATATTAGAAGTAAATCTTTTGTTCTGAATTACCATAACATTAATGGCCTCAAGGACTCTTTCTTTTTCTAATCCAGACATGATTAAAGTCCCTTCATCCATTCCCTCAGGTCTTTCATGAGCTTTCCTTATCATAATCGCTGGAAAACCTAAAATTGAAGATTCTTCAGTTATAGTTCCACTATCACTAATGACACATTTAGACTTTTGTTGTAATTTTATATAATCGAAAAAGCCCATTGGTTTCATAAAGTTGATCAAAGGATTGACTTTTAATCCCCCGTCTAACTGTTCAATTCTATTTTTTGTTCTTGGATGTGTACTAACTATTACCGGAAGTTGGTGCTTTTCAGCAACAGCATTTAATGAATGTAGTAAGTTTTCTAGATTATTTTTATAGTCTACGTTCTCTTCTCTATGAATGGAAACAATAAAATAATTATCATTTTTTAATTCTAAAATTTTTAACACCTGACTTTCTGATATTTCGGCTTTATAAAAATTTAAAATTTCTTTCATGCAAGATCCTGTCTTAATAATAGTCTCAGGTCTTATTCCTTCACTTATTAAGTAATCTCTAGCCTGCTCTGTAAGCGGCATGTTAATGTCACTTAAATGATCTACTATTTTCCTGTTTAACTCTTCAGGAACTCTCTGGTCAAAACATCTATTCCCAGCTTCCATGTGAAATATTGGAACCTGTCTTTTTTTTGCAGAAATTACTGAAAGACAAGAATTCGTATCTCCGTATAGCAATACGGCGTCTGGTTGAACTTCTTCAATAATTTTATCTGATTTAGAAATAATATTAGCAATAGTTTCTGCAGTAGTATCTCCAACACAATTAAGAAAGTGATCTGGCTTTTTAACCCTTAGATCATTAAAAAATATTTCATTTAACTCATAATCATAATTTTGACCTGTATGCACTAATATATGTTCTACATTTTCTTCTAACTCTGCAATAACTCTGCTTAGTTTAATGATTTCAGGCCTAGTGCCTACTATGGTCATTACTTTTGTTGCCATCTTTATTTAGTTTTATATAAGTCTATAAAATGCATGTAGTCTTTTTTTAGCTCAATGATCAATTCATTCCAGCCAGGCGACTTTATACCTAGCTCATTTTCTATTTTTGGAGCATCTAATGTTTTATTGGATATTACGGTTTTGTCTTCATTAATAATTAATCCAAGATCAAAGTTATCATTTATTAAATGTAGCAATTCGAATTTGCTAATTGGTTTGGATGCTACATTATAAATACCACTTAAATTCTTGTGATTATCAATTAAATCTGCTACTATTCTCGCCATATAAAATGTTGTCACCCCTGAATACATAACTCTTGAGAAACCATTAATTTCTTTCTCTTTATTATTTATTATCCATTCAAAAAGTTCTGTTTTATTAAATAATTCAGGGCCAATCATAGAAGATCTTATGGTTAGTGAGCTTTTAGAATTAACCTCTCCTAAACCTTTTGTTTTACCATAATAATCCAAAGCATCAGGGGTCGTATCTTCAAGATAACTTCCTTCACTACCTGAAAAAACACAATCTGTACTAAAATGAATTAATCTTTTTTTGAATGCTAAGGCCCAATTTGATAGCTGATGGGGAAATAAAGAGTTTAAATAAATCGTATCAGATATTTTTTTTTTAGCCCCTCTTCTAATGGTTACTCCAATAGCATTAATAATTATATCTGGATTAACTTTAACCAAAAAGTCAAGGATGTTGTCCTTTAAAAAATCATTGAAAAATACTTTTGACTTTGATGAGATGCTTTTTAAAGTCAAATCTTTTTTTTCTCTTATAGAAATAACAATTTCGTGATTTTGAGCACTTAAAACTTGAGCCATTTTATGCCCAATCATTCCATCCCCACCAAGAATTAAGATTTTCATTATTTATAGCCTACAGTTCCCAATAAATTTTTTAATTCTTTAATGCTAAGTCTATTAGTGTTAAAAGAATTGTATTCTTCTAAGACGGCTTTTGAATCAATACCTTCAGAAAAATATTTATTATAATTCAAGTCTCTGTTATCTGCAGACACTTTATAATAATCTCCTAAATCTTCACTAACCATTCGTTCTTCAACACTAAGTAATGTTTCATGCATTTTCTCGGCATGTCTAATTCCAATATTTTCAATGATTACATCAGAATTATAAATCTCTTTCATAGCAATAGCTAAATCTCCTATGGTACTTGCTGGTGACTTTTGGACAAAAATATCACCGCTTTGACCATTATTAAATGCAAACAAGACCAATTCAACAGCATGATCTAAGGTCATCATGAATCTTGTCATATTTGGTTCAGTAACTGTAATATTTTTACCTTTAATAATCTGATCGTGAAAATGAGGAATTACTGAACCTCTGGAAGCCATCACATTTCCATAACGCGTACCAGTTATAATGGTGTTTTTTGAGTTTCTAGACTTTGCAACAAAAACTTTTTCCATCATTGCTTTTGATACTCCCATTGCATTAATAGGATAGACTGCTTTATCTGTACTCAGGCAAACTACTTTTTCAACATCATTATAAATGGCTGCATTTAAAATATTTTCTGTTCCTAAAACATTAGTTTTAACTGCCTCAATTGGGTAAAATTCACAAGAAGGAACTTGTTTTAAAGCTGCTGCATGAAATACATAATTTACATTGAACATAGACTGTTCAATACTTCTGTAATCCCTTACATCTCCTATATAGAACTTAATCTTGGGATTATTATAAGCAACTCTCATATCATGTTGCTTTTTTTCATCCCTAGAAAAAATTCTAATCTCTTTTATTTCTGAATCTAAAAATCTATCTAAAACAGCATTTCCAAAAGAACCTGTCCCACCAGTAATAAGAAGTGTTTTATCTTTGAACATCTTGACTAATTATAAAGTCTACAAAGTTATCTAATTTATTTTCAACTAAAACCTTTGTTTCGGGTAAATTGTCTGTTTCTATAGCTTTTAAAATTGCATTGGATATACTTTCTATAGAATACGGATCAAAAGTTAGAGAAGGTTTAATGATTTCGTGAACATATTGCAAGTCACTAGCAATAACTTTACAACCATGATTTGCGGATTCAATTAATGGCAGGCCAAAACTCTCGACTAATGATGGATAAATTGCAAACTCATTTATGTTGTATATTCCATTTACACCCTCTTCACTTAAAGTTCCATGAAATTCAACTTTTAAGTTCTTAGGATATGCGTTTTTTGGTAATTCTTTTTTATCCAATGTAAGATGTAATTTAATTTCTTTGTCAGTCTTATTTGCAGAAGCAATAAAAGCCCTTATTAACCTAAGGTGATTCTTATGAGAAACACTACTGGATACATAAATAAAATTATTTGTAATCTTTTTTGAATTACTAATTTCAAGAACCTCATTAAATACTGGATACGTTGAAATCTGATCTGAATTAATCATTAAATCCTCTTGAAGTAATTTATTCATAAATGGTGTCTGAACCACCCAATTATAATGCTTCTGATTATAATACTTTATGTAATTAATCTTAATAAGATTAATTACCTTTTCTTTTAAAGAAATATTATGTGAGAAAGTATTTAACAACAACCTGTTGTGAAAAAAAATTATTGTGTTAAGCTTATTATAAAGAGGGGGTGGTACATTTGCTAAGCAAAAGATCGAGGAAAATTTTTTTACATTTCTTATGTAAAATTGCTTTCTTGTTTTGTGTGAAGCTTTTACGATGGAATAATTAACGCTCTGATTTTTTTCTAAAAACATTGAATCTAATCTACTATCAATCATAACATGATAATTAAGATTTAAATCATTTGCTCTTTTTAAAAAAATTTCAATTATAGTTTTTCCTCCAAAAGAATGAATATAAGTTGTGTCAATTAGTATCAATGTTTTGTGCTGAAATTATTGATTAAGATTTTTGTATTGTAAAAATGAAGAAGTTAAAAATTTAATTTGATGATTTTAAGATTTTTGGCTTTAATAGTGCACATTATTTGATTAGATATATTTTCAATTGAAAATAAGTTAAACTCTAGAGATAACATCTAATTTATTGACATTTAATTAATGGTAGTCCAAAAAACTCAAATAATTATAAACTAATTAGAATTTGTGGATCTCCTTTAACATAATTTATGATTTCTAAAAAATCGATAATCCAGTAAAATCTTATTGATAATTTAAATAACTTTACTTAATTTAAATTTCGCATCAAAAGTTTTTTAAAATGTTAAACGAAAAATATCAAGACTTAAATAAATTAGCAATTACAAATGCCACGATTTATCAAAATAATACCCCATTTCCTAATATTTTTTTTGATGATTTTTTCGATGAAAATTTTCTAAATAATATCTTAAATGAATTTCCGGATTTGTCAAAAAAAAATTCAAATAATTATAATTCAAATCTTGAAAAAAATAAATTCTTAGGAGAAGGCTCTGATTTTTTCGGTAAAAAGACAGAAGAGCTAATGAGTTACTTAAATTCTGAAAAGTTTTTAAGTTTTCTTCAAGTTATCACGGGTATTGAACAAACTTTATTGCCTGATCCTTATTTTGTTGGTGGAGGATTACATGAAACTAAAAAAGGTGGAATGTTGAAATTACATGCAGATTTCAACAAACATTCTAAAACAGGTCTAGATAGAAGAATAAACGTATTGATATACTTGAATAAAAACTGGCAAGAAACTTATGGAGGCGCTTTTGAATTATGGGATAAAACGCTAACTAATTGCGAGGAAAAACTCTATCCAATTTTCAACAGACTAGCTATTTTTTCTACTACAGATTTCTCATTTCATGGTCATCCAGATCCTCTTTCTTGTCCAGAAAATTTATCAAGAAAATCTATTGCCCTTTATTATTATTCAAATGGAAGACCTCAATCAGAAATAAATAAAGGAATGGAAAATCACTCAACTCTTTTTGTGGAAAGAAAAGAAAATATAAATGACACCAAAGATTTCTCAAAAAAGAGTTTAATACAATATATTAAATTATTTTTACCACCAATAATTTTTAAAATACTGAAAAAATAAATAATGAACATTTTAATAACAGGAGGATTAGGATATATAGGAACTGAATTATGTGAAATTTACTCAGGGGAGTCTAGATTTAAAAACATTACTGTTTTAGATAAAAGATTTATTTCAGAAAGAGTGAAAGAACTAAGAAATTGGGGTATTGATTTTATTCAAGGAGATATCCTTGACAAAGATTTAGTGACTGACTTAGTTAAAAAATCTGATATTGTCATTCATTTAGCTGGAATTACTGATGTTGCATATGTTAAGTCAGACAAAAATATAGATGATGAAGAAATTAGAAGAGTTGGAGAATTGGGAACACAAAACATTCTAAATGCGTTACCAAGTAAATCAAAAATAATTTTTCCATCTACTCATGTGGTTTTCGAAGGTTTCAAAGAAATTAAAAAAGAACTTTTAGAAATTGAAGATACTAGTCCCATATTAACTTATGCAGTAAATAAAAGAAAATCAGAAATTGATATAATAGACTCAAATAAAAAATATATTATATTGAGACTCGGTTCCGTGTATGGATACTCTACAGATACAATGAGAATTGGGATAATGCCAAACTTGTTCTCGAAAATTGCTTCACAAAATGGAACAATTAAACTTTTTGGAGGAGGCGTTCAATTGAAAAGTTTGGTCAATGTGAAAGATGTTGCCAGATGTTTCAAGTTTTTTGAGGAAAACTCTTTACTGGAAAATGAAGTTTACCATCTTAGAAATGAAAATACAAATGTTAGAGAAGTTGCAGAATTATGCAAAGAAATAAATCCTAATGTCTCTATTATAAAAACTGAAGATGAAATTCCAAACAAAGGATATACAATATCTAATAGGAAGCTTTTATCAACTGGTTTTGAATTCAGATATAATCTTAAAGAATCTTTAACACAAATGATTTTAAATTGGTCTGTTAAACCTAAGGAAAAAGATCTAGAGTATATAATTAAAGGCGGTAAAGAGTTTATTGATGAAAGAGGAAAGATTAGTAATTTTGAATTAACTGAGCCTATTAATTTGATCGGCTATATTGAATCAAAAAAAGGGTCAGTTAGGGCTAATCATTACCATCCTATTCAAGAGCAAAAGTGCCTTTTAATCAAGGGTAAGTATGTTAGTGTTATTAAAGATCTTGTTGAACCAAATGCAATTATTGAAACGAAAATAATTAGTGAAGGAGAAATTGCTGTCATACAGCCTAATGTTATTCACACTATGGTGTTTTTAGAAGATTCTATTTTTTTAAATTTAGTAAGAGGAGAAAGAGAACATCAAAACTATGGAATTACACATACAATAAAAAACACCTTAGTTGATGAAAATTTTAGATTACAAATAATGGCATCATATAAATATGATTGTAGAGTTTGTAATTCTGAAGAATTAGTCCCTATTATTTCTCTAGGGAAGGTTCCTTTGGCAAATAATTTGATAAAAAATATTAGTGAAAATAGTGAAACTTTTCCTCTAGAATTAGTAAAATGTAATACTTGTCATAATTGTCAATTATCGTATAAAGTTGATCCTAAATTAATGTTTGATCATTATTTATACACTTCATCAACTAGTAAGTTGTTTATGCAACATTTTGACTCTGCAGCTGATTTATATATTGAAAAATATAAATTGAATCCCAATGATTTGATTATAGATATAGGCTCTAATGATGGTATAGGTTTAAAAAAGTTTAATGAATTAGGGTTTAGTATTTTAGGAATTGAGCCAGCTTTAAATATTTCAGAATTAGCAAATAAAAAATCAATAAATACTTTGAATGCGTACTTCAATGAAAGTACAGTAGAAATAATAAAAGAAAAATATAATGCTCCTAAAATAATATTAGCTTCAAATATGTTTGCTCATAGTGACAATTTATTAGAAATAGCAAATCTTGCAATGAGTATATTAGACAAAAATGGAATATTTATAATAGAAGTACAGTATCTATTAAACACAATTCAAGATTTAACATTTGATAACATTTATCATGAGCATTATAATTATTGGAGCGTACTTTCTATGAAAAGTTTATTCAATAAAATCGGATATAAAATATCAGAAGTTGAAAAGATTAATACACATGGAGGTTCTATTAGATTATATATTAATAAAAATCAAAAAGTCTCAAATAATTCAGTTGAAAATATAATAAAAGAAGAACTTGATTTCGGAATTGATAATATTAATATTTACAGAAAATTCGAAAATGAAATTGCACAAACAAAGAGAAATGCAGTTAGGAATATTAGTAAATTAAAAGAAAAATATGGGAAAATTGCAGGGTATGGTGCTCCTGCAAAAGCTAGTACAAAGCTTAACTATTATGGTATAAATTCAGATATTATATCATTTATCGTAGAGGACAACCCATTAAAATTTAACAAAATAATTCCAGGTGTAGATATTCCAATATATGATGTAAATAGATTAATAAGTGAAGGAATTAAAATTGTAATAGTTTTTGCTTGGAATTTCTATGATTATATAGTTGAAAATAATAAAGAAATAATTGACCAAGGAGTGGAATTTATTTCCATAAAAGATTTAGAAAAATCTAATTTTTAAATATGCCAATCAAAGATTTGCCAAATTTAAAAAACACAAATCTATCTAATATTATTGATGCTCTAACTAAAAATCGATCCCAAAATAAAATGTTTCCTTTATTTGGCATCGATTTTTTTAAAATAAATTTATTTGCTATTGAGGCTAATAAGCCAAAAGTGTCTAAATAAAATAATTTAGTGATTTCTAAATCAACTTCTTTTTTTAAAATTTTTTTGTTATATCTTTTAATATGACCCACGGACTTGTCAAAAGGTGAATATAAAAAGTTATAACACGGTACCAATACTATCAAAACTCCTCCAGGATTAAGTTTTAACTTAATTTGCTCTAGTTCTTTGTTGGTATTTGAAATATGCTCTAAAACATCAATGTATAATATAGTATCATAACAACCCGATATTTTATCAATAGTTGAATTATAAATTTTAGATTTATAATTCATGCTTTTTGATAATTTATTTAAAGAATTAATAAAATTTGTTTCCGGTTCTACAAATGTCCAACTAGTAATTATATTTTCAGTGTTTTCTAATAAATACAGTGTATTGGAGCCTAATCCTGGACCTACCTCTAAAACGTCACCTTCAATATACTTTGACATTTTTTTTGAGAAATACTTTTTCCAATTAACTGCATGTTTAAATATATTTAAATCGTCTGATGTGTAAAAACTATTTGGTTTGGTCATATAAAATGATTTGATTTCTTTTGCTCATATACATAATTAGTAATCCTATTATCAATGTGTTAATAATTAAAACAATCGAGATTCCGCTAGCTGAAATCATTGTACTAGTCCAACCAGGGATTGTATTTGTGGTAAAGAATTTTTGAAATAGAATATAAAACAAAAATGAAAATAAAAATGATATTAAAAACAATAATATTTTAATTACTTTAAAAAATATAATCTCCGAATGCTCAAGTAAAGAGTACAAGCCGTGATATACATAAAATTGATAATTTGAGATTTTAGAATTTGTATTGTTTATTCTTTGAGCTTTATCAAAAGTGATTTTTATAATTGAAAAAGAGTGTTTCAATAAAGAAGAAGAATAATGAACAAATTTAGAATGATTTAACTGTGATGATACTTTCTTTGATATTAAACTAAAATTTCCAAAATCAAGTGTTTTAGAAATAGTTAATTTTGTAAAAATTTTGTAAAACAAATATAGAATTTTAAACAAAAAAGGTTCATTACGCGATCCTCTTTTTACTACAACAATATCAGTATTAGTTTCTAGCAAAAGTTTAATGGCCTTAGGGTCATCTTCACCATCACTATCCATTATTAAAAGTCTATGAAATTGAATATCTTCCAAAAAATTTAAACCAGACCTTATTGCCATTTGATTACCTGAATTTGAAACATGTTTAAGGATATTGCACTCAATATTCTCACTGAAATTAAAATCTGTTATCTTGGAAGATGTATTGTCAATAGAATGATCATCTACAAAAACAATTAATATTTTCAAATTAGTTAGTTCTAATTCAGTGTTTAGTGAACTTAGAAATGAATCAATAATATCTGATTCATTAAAAAATGGAATAAGAATGGCTAAATCTATCATAACTCGTATACAAATATTTGATAAGGTGAATTTGAAATTTGAAATTTCTTTAAAAGTGATAAATTTAAATTCTTGGAATTTGAAATTTCAAAAGCTGAGAAAATATATGAACATTTTAAATCTTCAAGAATTTCTCTATTTAAATCTAAAACTACATTAGTGATAGAATCAGATTTAGTACAATTTTTACATATATCAGAAAAACCTTTATATTTTAAAACTAATTTATGCTGATTTAAAACAGAGTAATTTACTTGAATTGAATCAAAAGTAGAATTATAGGATCTAGAGTGGTTACTAAGATAGCCATCTAAATTATAAAATCCATTAAACAAGGTTACAGAAGGGGAAATCCCAAGATTAATAATCCTGTAGGAACTTTTATCTTTATTTATATGTTTTGAAATTAAATTAAATAAATCAACTGAAAAATATTCGTCATAATATAAACTCGAAAATTCATCAATATCAAAATAATTTGATTTAGATAATTCACCAAATATTTTTGATTTAAATAAATAATCTTCATCAACAAAAACATGTGATGATTTACCAAATAAATTATATGAAATTTCTGTATTTCTTAAAATATTAAAAACCAAAAGTGCACAAAGAGTTATAATTACAATTCTTTTATTATTAATTTTTTTCATTAATTCTCCTAAAATTAAAAAGTAACAGATTGGTATAAAATAGAGTATTTTTTTTTCTATGCCAAAGCTTGTAACAATTGGGATATTCATACTTATAATTTGTGGTGTAAATATTTTTAAAGTTATAAATACAAAAATTAAAGAGTAATAAAATAAAATATTGGATGAATTTTTCAGTTTATTTTTCACGAAAAAATAAATTGACAATACTATTATTGGTATAGAAAAAAAATGTGATGGATTATATTCTCCAAATAATGCAATTTTAAAATATTGATAAATAACTCCCAAAGTAGAAGGGAACAAAATATTATTAAAATCCTCAACCCTATGCGAAATAATTTCTTTATTTGTTGAAAAAATACTTATTAGTAAATTATATTCTAGAATGAGTCCAACAAAAAGAAAAAATAATCCACCATATAATATCTCATAGTTAATTTTTTTTGTTTTGTAAAATTTATAAATAAAAAATAGGAGAATGAAAGAAAAAATAAATGGAAATTGATATGGTGCTGAAGTGATTAAATATATAAATATCCATAAAAAACTTAAGTAGTTTAATTTGACTGAAATTTGGCTAAATGCCAAAATTAAAAATGGTATACTCCAAAGACATCCTCCAAAAATTGTTAATCCGGGTAGTAAAGAGTAAATAAGAAATACTAGGTTTTCATATTTTAATTTTCCGTAAAAATGCCTGAATAATAATTTTATTGCATAAAATCCAAGACATCTTATAAAAATTGAATGGAGTACATAGGCATAATAAGAATCAAACAAATAATAAAATAATTTTATGATTTTAAATTGGGAATGTATATATAAAATTTTCCATCCACCAATCACATTTTCTATTTCAGTAAATTGATTTAAATTAAATAAATTATTTGAAATCTTTAAAAGGTGGTTGTAGATAAATTCAGCATTTAAAACATCTAGTATCTGTAAATATCCGTTTTTACCATATATAAAAAACGGCAAATGAAAAAGTATAATAATTAAATAGAAACTAATTGAATGGAAAGCCTTTTTAATAGAATTATTAATCATGTTTTTTTTTCCAAACAAATAATATTGCTTCATGTTTTTTGAAGAATAAATATACCACAGCCAAAATTACAATTGAAATTTAAATCTATATTATTTTTTGTCATTTCCACATTTTCATGGAAATCCCCCATATCGTCAACATATGAAAACAATTTTATTTCAAATAATTCTGATAATAACTTAATTAAATATTTAACTGAAAATATTCTATGAGCATTAAACTCAATTTTTTGGGGTCCGATTGGTACAGAAAAATAAAATAGCCCATTAATCTTTAAAATTTGGTGGATATTATGAATTGCTTTTTTGAAACCCCAATAATCAATTGGATCTCCATATCTTCCTAATCCAAAATGTTCGATCGCGTGTAATGAAGAAATTGAATCACAATAATTAATCATTTTTGAATCTAAATCCATTAAATCACATTTCATAAAAGAGATGTTTTTGATTTTTGATGAAATATTTCTGATATCAGCTACTTCTATTTCTCTAAAGCAGGCTATATGTGCTACAAAACCGTCTGTACGAGAACCAATATCCAAATGCTTTTTAGGGTTATTTTTGAAAATCAATCTTGCAGCATAAAGATCTTGATGAAAATAATGCCCCTTCATTGTTCCTCCCTCATCATTTTTATCTGTATAAATAGGCCAATTATTCCTTAATTTAAAGGTGTTATCTTGATCTTTTTGTTTTTTAAAAATTTTAAAATCTGAATTAACCCAAATCCTATTTTTAGGATTTATAGATGATAAAAATTTCTTAGGATCAAATCCAAAAAAAATTAATTTTCTATATATGTATTTTAAAAAAAACAATGTTTTTTGATTCATAAAATTATTTTAGATATGAATTAATTTGTTTAAGATCTAATTCTTCTTTTGAACTGTTTTTATTATTTGAAATAATTCCTAATCCATAACTGTCACTAGACCCATTATAATAGCCGTGCATGCCTTTTTGCTTTGAATGATTAAAGAAATTAGGATATATTAAGACTCCTTCTTTAGCAAACCAAAGTATATCACCATATTTATTTGAATCTCCATTTAGTCTATTTAATTTTTGGTCATCTAAAAAATCTCCTTGTTTGTCATAATTAAAATACTTTTTAAATTTTAATTTGTTTGCTTCACGATTTGAATGAAACCATATTCTTAAGTAGTTAGAATCTAAAAAATAAATATAATCCTTTGTTCTTTTTAATTTATTTAATTTAAAAAATGTATTTAATTTAATCTCAACATCAAGAAAGCTTAATACTTCAGACATTCCATGATCTCCAATTATTAAAACCTCACTAGCATTATGGATAGTTTTAATGTTATTTAGAAGGCTTTTTATTTTTAAATCAAAATTATAGAGCTCTTTAGATTTTTTTAACGTCTCAGGGCCGAATTTGTGGCCAAGAAAATCTATTTGACCTATGTATAAAAAATGATATTTGATTGCCTTATCCTTTAGTTCCTTAGTTAATAATTCGATTCTTTGATCATCAGTAAGACTCTTGAAATTTAATCCCGTAAATGAGTTTAAGGAATATTTTTTACCCCTTTTTTGAATATCCTTAAAAAAATTTGGGTGGGGGAAAAAATTACTTGCCATTTCATTTTTGTCTTCTGATAAATCAAAAAATGAGACAAAATCAAACGGTATTAATTGAAAGTTTATTTTGCTATAAAATTTTGAAATTATTTTTCTAAATATTTTTTTTAAGGTAATATTTCTTTTACCAATATTTAGAACTAATCTCGAAGGTAAAATGCTTTCAACAGAAGCAAATAAATTAAATGATTTATTATTATTTTTTAAGTTATTAAACTCATAAGCAAGAAGCATTCTAGATGAAAAAGGATCTAATCCTGTAAAAATTTCTGTCCTTTCACAAAATCCTGGGCCAGGGATTAATTTTTTTATGTACTCGTTTTGTTTTGAAAAAGAATACAGAAACGGTGTATGTTTTTTTGATATATAATCCCACCTTAAGGCATCGATAATAATGATGATTTTTTTACTCAACGAATTTCAATTTAACTAACCCAATTCTTATTTTATCAAAGTTATAACTTTCAATTTTTGAATGGCTTATCTTATTAAAATACTTTAAAGAAGATATTTGATATTTAGGCTCATTAATTGAAAGTACCAAATAAATTCTACAAATAAAATTTTCATATTCATACTTCCTGTTTGTGCTAAATATTTTATGGAAAAATGAATGAATTATTAACATTATGTCAAATCGGAAAGCCTTAACTAATTGATGTCCATTAGAAACAGTTTTTATTAAAGGATTCTTAATCAGCATTGACATTATTTTGATGAACTCAAAACTAATATCGTTATAAATTTTAGTTACCTCTTTTTTGGACAGTAAATCTTTATTTGGACTTAACTTATTTTCAATTGAAAAATCTAAATACGAGCTTAAAATTTTATGCTTTTTTGAGTATTTATTTTTAAAAACTTCATGCTTTTTTGAATATAAAGATTCATATATTCCGTCACGAATCATAATTGAATCTACAATCCCAAAAATAGCCTTTGCCATTTGATTTTTAAAAAATGCAGACTTAAATCCTTTCAACTCTTTAATACCGCTTTTATCAAAGCACCCTAAAAAAGTCCATATTCTACTTATAAAAAGAATTTTAATTTCGTTATAATTAATTTCCTTTTTTTTAAATTCTTTGATGTTCTTTAAAATGTTTTTATCCCCTTGAATTATTGTACTGGAATACTTTAAATCATAAAAAAATACTGATTTTTTGGAATTCACAAGCTCCTTAACGGTGTACTGAGTAATATCAATCCAATTGATTTTTATTTGATTTAATAATTCACTTTTATATTTTTCAATTGAAGATAAATTAAATTTTTTCTTAACTACAATGACAAGATCTATATCATTAAACATTAAGACTTTTCCCTTAGAATTAATATATTCTGCTCCTTCGTTTCTTCCATATCCACCATATAAAACAACTGAAATTATGTCCTTATGATTTAATTTTGCATCAATTAAATCAAATTCTCTTTTAAACTTTAAAATTTGACTATTCATCTATTATTTTTTTTGAAAAAATTAAACCATAAACTGAACCAATATCATTAATCAAAATTGAAATAATATTAATGAAAGGAGATATAAAAGATAAGTACCATAATTTAGATTTGAAAAGGTTTGAAAATGAAAAATATAAAAACTTAACCCTAAGTATTATTCTAAATAAAAAAAGAATAAGAAAAATTAAATAAACTTTAACTGCCAGAAGTATTAAAGATAAAATCAACATGTAATAAAATAATTTTTTGGTTAAAAACAGAGAATTAAAATTTTTAATAATCAATCCATTTACTTTTCCTCCTATAAATTGTTGTTTTGTCCACGTAATTAAACTTGAAGTAATGTCATTATAAACTATTGCCTCTTTGAGATGATATTCCTTACAATTTCTAAAATTCTTTAAATACAAAAACAAAAAAGTATCATCACCTCTGCCCTTTATTTCTTTAAAAAATCCCGTCTTTATGACAGATCTCTTTAATGACATATTCGCTCCTATGACAGCGGTTTTAGATTTGTTTAATATAAATCCTGATTTTTTATCAGGAGTTAGAGTTTTAAAATGAAGGAGATATAAAAAATATGCTATTAAGCTTCCTTTATCAAGAAATTTAACCGTGCCTGAAATAATATCTGGATTATAATCTTTGAAAGCTTTTGAAATTTGAACAAAACAGGACTTATCGACTAGGGCATCTGCATCAACAAAAGATAAAAACTCCCCAGAAGAGTTAGATATCCCATAATTCCTTGCCTCTGAAAGACCTAAATGGTTTATTGTGAATTTTTCATAGTATTTTTTTCTAGAATCATCTAACTCGTCATAAAATTTATCTATTTGAATTTGAGTATTGTCAATTGATCCATTATTTATAATTAAAATCTCAATATTTTTAATTCCACAAATTGCCTTTTCTACGCTTTTGAGGCAATTTAAAACGAACTCCTCTTCATTATAAGCACTTATAATAACAGAATGCTTTATTTCATTCATAATTATCTATTATGTATTTCGAAAGTGATAAGTCCCAATTATTCATGATATTAAACTTTAGTTTATTTAAATTTAAATTTAAAGCAGATTCATTTTTAGGAATATTAGCTAACCTTTTAAAATGGTTAATGGGAGCAGGTGTTATTAAGTTTTTAAGCTTAAGCGTGTTTAATATATGTCTGACATACTCTAGCCTTGATATTGGACGATCTGAAGTATTAACACAATTAAAAATTCCAGTTATATTTTTTTCAATTAAAAAATTTAACTGTTTTGAAACATCAAATGTTGAGGTAGGAGATCCTAAAATATCATCATCTGAATAAATAACCTCTTTTTGAATAGCTTCACGAAGTATCTTATGTACAAAATTTTTTTTGTGATTTACATTTCCTCCATAAAGCCAACCTAATCTTAAAATTAGGTGATTATCATAATTAAATTTTAAATAGTTTTCTGTTTTTAGTTTAGACAAATGGTATTTTGTTGATGGTAAAGTTAGATCATCTTCATTGTTGAAAAAGGTATTTTTTGAATTACCATAAACACCAGTTGACGAAAAATAAATAAACTTTTCTTCTTTAAGAAGTGGTATTACCTTTTTAATAAATTCATAATTTACTCTATAGCATTCATTTGCATTTAATTCACAGTAATCTACATCTGTGATTGCAGCAGCATGGACAATAAAATCAATCTTATTTGTTTTTAAAATCTGCTCCCAAAGGACAGGAACAGTTATATCAAAAAAATCATCTATAACATTATATCCAAGGGATCTTAAATGTTTAGAAATATCGGTGGCCAACATTCCCTTCCCACCAGTAATTAAAAAGTTTTTACCAACTATACCTAAATTCATCTAAATTAAAATTTATTGATTCTTTCGGATCGTGTAAAATATCACTAATGTTCAAAATACAATTTTCTTTCTTTTTCCCTCTAAAGGCAAAAATATTATTAGGTGGTATAACTAAGCGGTAAGGATTTTCAGAAGACAATTTGTATATTTTATATTCATTTAAATTAATGTCATAAATAACGAAATCTACTTCTCCAAAAACTGGAAATAATATACACTGCATTTTTAGATGCTTTTTCCACCCCTTGACTTCACCATATTTAATTTTAGAAAAATAAGCTTCGCCGAAACTGTTGAATTCATCAACATCTTTACTCAAAAGCTTAATTATATCGCCCTTTTCATTATTAATTATATCAATTTTTGAATAATTTATTTTGCCCATAATAAGTCATTACTTTTTGCTAGTTCATAATAAAATAATATTTGTTTCTTAGTTAGTTCTTCAATATCATTTCCATCATAAAAATTTTTATACCAATCTACTGTTAAGTCAACTAAATTATTAATATCAATAATTGATTTCCACTTTAATTCTTTCCGAGCTTTATTACAATCTAATTGAAGTAAATTTGCCTCTTTAAGTTTTGAATTTTGGATTTTGAAGAATGGTTTGAGATCTGTTTCAAACCATTTTAATCCTAACTTATTAATTAAATCTTTAACAGTTATAACTGAACTTTCATTTGGGCCAAAATTAAAAGGCTCACCTAAAAAAAGTTCTCTGGAAGCTAAATTTCCTAAAAGTAAATATCCTGATAGTGGTTCCATAACATGCTGCCAAGGCCTAGTAGAATTAGGACTTCTCAATGTAACTTCTTTATTATTTATCCATGACTTGATACAGTCAACTATTAATCTATCCCTGGACCAATCGCCACCACCAATTACATTCCCAGCTCTGGCTGAAACAATTTTAACTTTTGAATTTGATTCAAAGTAAGTCTTATAATAAGAATTAATAAGAATATCTGCGGCCCCTTTACTTCCACTATATATGTCATGGCCTCCAATTGTATCAGTTTCTTTATAACCTTCCGAAATTTCAATATTTTTATAAACTTTATCACTTGTTATTATAACAGCAACACAATTGTAATTACATTTTCTTAGAGATTCTAATAAATTGACTGTGCCAAAAACATTTGTGCTAATAGTGTCAATTGGATTTTCATATGACACAGAAACAAGAGCTTGGGCTGCTAAATGAAAAATAAAATCTGGCTTTACCTCTGAAATAACATCATCTAATCTTTTAAAATTAGAAATATCAAAAAAAAACTCTCTATCAAAGTTGCTATCATGCAAAGTGTTTTCATAAAAAGATGGTTCCGTTAGAACTTCTCTAGAAATACCATAGAGTTTAGCTCCCAAAGTTTTTAGCCAAATAGATAACCAAGTTCCTTTAAATCCTGTATGACCGGTAATTAATATTTTCTTGCCTGAATACGTATTGTTAAACATTTCTATTTCCAAGGCGCTGTTTTTTCTTTCCACATTTTTTCTAATTTATTTTTATCTCTCAGGCTATCCATTGGCATCCAAAAACCATCGTACTTATAAGTAAATAGTTCTCCTGATAATGCGATATTTTTTAGAGGCTCTTGTTCTAAAATAAGATCTTCCCTTTCATTGAGGTAATTAAAGATTGAGTTTTTACATATAAAATATCCAGCATTTATCCAGCTTCCATCACCTTTTGGTTTTTCCTTAAAGCTTAAAACTTTATTCCCATCTATATCAAGGGCTCCAAAACGACCATCAGGTTGAGATGATGTCATCGTTAATGTTTTACCATGCCTTGCATGAAAATCCATTAACTCGTTAATGTCTAAGTCTGTTAATCCATCTCCATAAGTTAGATGAAAGTCTTCACCATTAAGATGATTTTCGGCCTTTTTAACTCTAGCACCTGTCATAGAATTTAAGCCAGTATCTAGAAGTGTAACTTTCCAATTAACACTTTTTTTATTTAAAATTTCTATATTATTATTTTCTAAATTTACTGTAAAGTCGGAATTGTGCAAAAAGTAATTAACGAAATATTCTTTTATCATGTATCCTTTATACCCCAATAGAATTATAAAATCATTTAGCCCATACTTAGAGTAATGATTCATAATATGCCAAAGAATTGGATATCCTCCTATTTGGATCATGGGTTTAGGTTTAATTTGTGTTTCTTCACTAAGCCGTGTTCCAAATCCACCGGCTAATATAACTACCTTCATAATTTAGTAATTGAATTAAAGATTTCATCACATCTATTTTTAAAAGAGTGCGATTTGACATTTTTGTAAGCGTTTAATTTAATAATATCGATTTCTTTTTTATTAAACTGTAATATTAATTTAACTTTTTTAACCAATTCCATTTTATCAGAGAAATAAATTACGCTTTGATTTGGTTTAAATATTTTAGTTGCCCGGTGAGAAAATTCTGACAATAATAATCCTCTACAAGCTGGTATTTCGAATAATCTTAAATTTGAAGTGTCTGAATTCTCATCAGTAAAAAAGTTTAAGTTAATGTGTGATTGACTTACTATTTTTCTATAACTGCTTGGTTTTACCTCATTAAACTTTTTAATGTTTGGGCTTTTATTTTTCTTTATCCAAGAATTTCCAAAAACATTAATTTCATGATAATTTGATAAATAATCTAAATAATCATCTCTTTTATTACTCCACGACCCAATAAATGTAATTAAAAATTTCTGTTTGATTATTTCTGGAAAATGATATTTTGGTAGAAAATAATTTTCTATAAATATTAGTTTTTTTGCGCCAAAACTTATGTAATTATTGAATAGTTCTTTTTTAGGTGAAATTATATAGTCAAAAACTGGTAAACATTTTATTAATCTTTTATTAGAATTTTTTAAATTAAAAAAATCATCTAAATTCCAATTAAATGTTGTTGATTTTTTTTGCATGAGTTTTAAAATAGAGGGGTAAATATTAAGCCCTTTAATCGCAATAAAAATATCTGGTTTGACTAACCAAAACTTGATCAATAAGTTAATATTCAATAACGCTGATAATGGTTGACTAAAAAAGTGAACTAATACTTTATTCAGAAAAGTTTTGTTATTAAAATAAACATTTCTTTTAAATTTAACTGCTTTAAAATTAGATTTATCAAGGTAATTGAATAGTTCAAAGGCACAGTTTCCTTGATAAAAATTTCCAAAAAGCAATATTTTTTTCATAATGAAGTTTAATCTTTTATCTACCCATTTATTTTAAGGTAGACTTAAATAATGTTTTTAAAGACTTATAAAAGCGTTTCAAATTTTCAACCATTTTTTTGGATAAAAATTTTCTGGATGTGAATTGTTTATGGGGTATACAACAATTTTATTGTCACTTCCTAAAAACGAACCCCACCAACCATAAGTACCAATTGTTAATATTATTTTATCAAATTTTGATAAAATAAATAAATCATCAATATCGTTACCTGTTTTAATAAAGTTTATGTTTTTTAAAAACATAAGATTATTTTTACACCATTTTATATTATCTGAAAAAATATAAATTTGCGTGTTTTCTGAATTTTCAAATAAAGTAAGGGCTTGTTTAATATATTCAACACTAATTTTAAAATTATAGTCATTTGCTCTTACCTGCAGTGCTATGTTTTTATATTTGATTTTAGATTTTTCTGCTTTATTAAGTTTATTTAAAATAATTTTTACCTTCTTTAGATAAACTTCAAATATTTCATAATTTTGAAAATATCCCTCGATTACATTGATTTTTTTAAAATTAATATTCTCTAATAATAAATTATCTCCATCAAAAAAGGCTATATCTAAAATTTTGAAATATCTAATATTAAACTTTGATACATAAACTATTAAAGTATCAATAACACCTCCGCTTTTTATTTTAAAATATTTTTTCAACAATGGCTTGTTAGTTTGTATATGGGGGTATACAATTCTATTTCTAAAAAACCCGCTAAAATTTTCTATTATAATATTAGAATCAGGTTTTTTATCTTTAAGGTATAAGTAAAAAGCATATATAAATAGTTGATTCCCAAAGCCACCCTTGTTTCTAATAATTATTTTCATCGAAATTTTTTAAAAGTGAAATAACATTTGCGATTACTAAAAAAAGGTTTGATACAAGCAGTGCTATTGTTAAACCAAGGATAGAAAACTCAAGAGTTAAAAAGAATGAAGAAATGATAAATATTGAAAAAGTAGCTCCTTGATTTATTACTAAACTTTTTATTTTTTCTCTTTTTAATAAAGGATTAGATAAAATTTGTGAAGTCATAAAAAATACACCACTAATCGCAATGAGTTTAAAAACATTATAATATCCAGTATAATTTGAATTACTTATTAAAATTAAAAAGTAATCAAGAAATATATCTGGAATTAAAATTATTAATAAAACAAATACAATATTAAATAAAAATAAGAGCTTCAATACTCCTAATATTTTCTTATTCTCATCAATAATAGTACTATTCCAGTAAAATGAATTAAAAAATTGTCCAATAACTTGGCTTAGCTGATTTAAGATTGAAAATGAATATTGGTAATTTAAACTATAAATACCAACCAATTTGGTGTTTTCAATCCTACCTAAAAAATATTTATCAAAAAAATTATTTGACCATCCAATTATATTAAGGACTATAAAATATTTGGTATAATTTAAATATTCAATGAAAAAAGATTTATTAAAATGAAAAGTTAATAGATCCTGTCTATTTATGCACTTATAATGAATAAAAGATAATAAAGAAGTAATAAAGTTTGCTAATACAAAAAGTTTTATCAGGTTAATAATTGGGATTTTAACTCCTAATATAAATAGACTAATAGTTATGATAAACTTTAAAACTATTGGAAGGTTATTGAATACTATAAATCGATAAATCATCCCTTTGATTATTACTAAAGTATTTAACAACATATTAATTGATATCCCTAACCCTAATAAAATTGAAAATATAATTTCATCACTATATTTTATTTCAAAAAATAAATTTAATACTGAAATACATATGATAATTATTAAAAAAAAACTGGCGAAATAAATTAAGATATTGAAACTTTGAGATACTATTGTATGCTCTGAAAACTTGCGTTCTTTAAAAAATGGGCCAAGAATAGAAGTTATGGTTTGAACAAAAATAAATGTAATTGCGGAGAATGCAATTATTAGAGAGTATTCACCAAATTCTTCAGTAGAATAAATATTAGTAAGTGCTTTTACAATTGCTAAACTGAAAAATAAATATAAAATGTTCCCAAACGATAAGGAAGATATTTTTAAAAATGAATTTTTACTGATCAATCCATTCATTTTTTTTAAGGTTAGTTATGTAATTTTCTAATTCATAAGATGGTTCCCATCCTAAATTTTTTGTCTTTTTTGTGATCAGAACACTGTCTTCTCTATTTCCTTTTCTTTTCTTACTCCATTCTTTTTTCCCCCCAAACAAATTAGCAACTTCTTCAATTGAATACGATTTATCATTTCCTATTCCATATTCATCTCCTTGCCCTTTTTCTGATATTAATATTAAACCGTCAACAATATCAGAGACATGTGTAAAGTTTCTTCGTTGATTTCCAGGAAGAACAATGTTAAGTTTTTTTTGATCTCTCATAGATTTTTTGAATTTACCGATGAGAGTTCCGAAATTTCCCTCTAATTCGTTTGGACCATAAACATTATAAAAATAAACTATTGCATAGTTTAAATCAGTCCAGCTAGAATAGGCTTTTACTAATTCTGAATTAATGGATTTTGTCCAAGTATAAGGAGATAATAAAAACCCTTTTTCCTTATCAAATTTGGTGCTACTCCCACTGTAAATGATTTTGGAGTTATTTTCACTAGCAAATTTTAAAACAGCGTAAATGGAATCGTAATTGTATTTAAAAACCTTGTCTATGTCATCAAAGCTTTTTTCGACTCTTGAATATTCTCCCAAATGAAAAATAATATCTGGGCTTATTTTGATGTGTTTTTTGATATTTCTGGTATTTCCCTTTACATATTCAACTCCCAGAAAATGATTAGATGTTTTCCCGGTCGAATAGTTGTCAAGAGAAATAATTTTGTTTTGTTTATTATTGGCTAATCTTTTGATTAAATTTGAACCAATAAATCCGGCTCCACCAGTAACAAGAATAATCTTTTTAATCATTTTTAAATATTTTCATTTTTGTTAAATCAGGCCAGTCAGTAACTGTCCATATTTTTGGAGTGGTATTTATTGCATTATCTATTTTATCTAAACCCATCTGAGCTGTTTCCGGTGTCATATAGTAGTGAAGTCCAAAGGAATCAATATTTTGTTGTCTCCAAGGAATGTTTGGTAATCGACCATCATAAGACAACTTTTTAAGGGCCTCGTAATCTGTGATATTTGAACATAAAACTACTCCACCTCTACCTAAACTTAAATGTTTTTGGTATTGAAAACTCAGTGACATAAAAGTTTCATTAATAAAACTATTTGGCCTCCAAAGCACTGCTGCATCTATAATATTTTCTGTCAAGTAATAGTAATCTTGCCAATTTTCATTTTTCCACTCAAGAGAAATATTCATTTTTTTTGCTAAAAAAGGTATTGAAATATAAGTTCTTTTTGGAACAATTATTTTTTTAGCATTTGTTAGATAAAGGCATGCTTCAATGCCGTGAGTGCAAGAATCAAAAGCAACAGCAAATGGAGCTCTAAAAAAACCCGCTATTTTTTTTTCAAATATTTGAACTGTATTAAAATCCATATAATTATATTTTTTGACATTCAATATTTAAACTAACTAAGAGTCCATTCTCTTTGTCCATATGAGGAAAATAAGCTTGTGAATGATCATCATGATTAGAGTGCTCTGTTTCTCTCCAATCATATAGTTTGATATTATTAAACCCTTCGCTCTCAAGTAAAGCTTTTAAAGAATTGAAATCGTAACACGTTTTATGAAATAATGTATTTTTCCCTTTGTTAATTTCCATTCTTCCATATACAGGGCCTAGTACTTTATTTATATCACTTGTTCTTTTATAAACTTCTACTAAAGCCTCAAAATTTGGAACAGCTAATCTGAGTATGCCATTTTCCTTCAAAACTCTTTTCCATTCTGCAAGAACTTTCTTGGCATCAATTTGATCAAAATATTCAAATGCGTGAGAACAATAAATTAAATCTATTTCAGAATCATCGATAAAAGGTAATTTATTAATATTTGATTTGTGGTGAATGTGAGGCATATCACAATAATCAACATTTATAAAGCCAGGAAAATCTCTATGCCAACATCCAAGGTGAAGTTTTTTCATTTTAAATCGTTTTCATCCAAAAGTCAATCATATCATCCATTAAGGCTTCAAAATCATATTCTGGATCCCAATTAAAGGTGCTTTTTAACTTACTACAATCTCCTTTTAAATATTTCAGCTCTTCTGGTCTAATATATTTCGGATTTTGTACTACGTAGTCTTTATAATCCATTCCTAACTTTGAAAAAACATAATCAGTCATTTCTCTTACAGAATGGGTTTTCCCAGTTGAAACAACAAAATCATCTGGCGAATCATGATTTATTATCATGTGCATAGCTCTTACATAATCCTTGGAGTGACCCCAGTCTCTGTATGAGTCCATATTTCCTAGCTCAAGCTTATCTTTTAGACCTTTTTTTATCTCAACAGCTGTTTTAACCACTTTATTGGTTACGAAATTACTTCCTCTTCTAGGAGATTCATGATTAAATAAAATCCCATTTACTATGTGTAAACCATATGCATTCCTGTAATTTCTACAAATATTATATCCAAATACTTTTGAGCACCCATATGGGCTAACTGGATTGAACGGTGTTGTTTCTCTTTGATAACCATCATCATCAACAGAGCTTCCAAACATTTCAGAAGAGCTAGCCTGGTAAAACTTAGCACTTGGAGCAGATTGACGGAAAGCTTCTAGCAAGTTTAAAACACCAACCGCATTAGTCTGCGCTGTAAACTGAGGAATATCAAAACTTATTCTTACATGACTTTGAGCGGCCAGATTATATATTTCATCAGGTTTTACCTCTAAAATAACTTTATTCAAGCTTGAAATATCTAATAAATCTCCATAGTGCGTATACAAATTTGGGAGATTTTGATCCAATCTTGAGGATTGGTGTTCCGGCGTTGAATTTCTACGAACAATACCATGTACTTCATATCCTAAGCCAAGTAAGTATTCTGCTAAATAACTCCCATCTTGTCCTGCTATTCCTGTAATTAGTGCTTTTTTCAATTTTTTATTATTTTAAATGAATGTTTTATCAAACTCAATTCCTAAATATGGTCCCGTTTTAAACTCATAAACAACTGTATCATTTTCAAGAATCTCGTAATTGTGCCCTCCTCTAAAGGTCATACTTAAGTCATTTTCTTTAAGTATGATTTCTTCAATTATAGTGTCGTCAATATCGTAAAAAAAACATTTGACAGATCCTTTTATAACAACCCATGATTCTTGAGCAATATTTGTGACTTTTTCCTTTATAATGTGCTTATGAGGTTTAAAGGTTTTTCCTCTTTGCATCTTGAGAATAGCAAGCTGTAAAAATTCATTTTCAGGAACAATATCCTCTCTTAGCTTTGATATTTGATTATATCTGAAAACTTGGTGAAGTAATAAACCAGGCTCAATTTTTGAATATATCTGTTTCATAGATTATTTATTTAATAACTATATTTTAAAAGCTTTTTTAACAGCCAACTACTTGACTGTATTTTATTTCCAAGTCTATGTATTAGAACTACATTAATCAGAGTATTTGCTATTACAAAAATCTTATTAGCAATGGTCTTGGCATTATTAAAATACTCCAAGTGCCCTTTATTAATGGGGTTAAAGTATCCTGATACGATGATGTCTTTTTGCTTTTTCAAATTAAAAAAGATTATTAATGATTTTTACTACTGCTGGTAGGTGAGTATGATTTTGTTGTGAAATTAGTGTTCTTTTCATCCCTTTCCAATTGAATACGTGCTTGATGAAATAACTCCTCTACCATCAAAAACTATAGTCTTTGAAAGGGCTAAACTTTTAAAAGCCTCCCATTCAGTTAAAATAGCTAAGGCATCATGATCTAATTTAATCACAGAGTCAATTACTGAAATTCGCAAATTTAAATCCTTTGTTTTTGGTGACTCCCAATAAAAATCAATGTCCTTAAAAATCGATTCCTTGGATACCATTGGATCGTGAATCTCTAGAATTGCACCAGCTCTAAATAGTTTTTCAGCAACATAAATAGCAGGACTTTCCCTACTGTCATTAGTTTTGGCTTTAAACGCCCATCCCAAAATAGCAATCTTTTTCCCGGTTAAATCTCCTCCGAAATGATCAATGATTTTTTGGGAAAAACGATTTTTCTGGTAATCATTTATCTTAATTACTTGATGCCAATACTCTGCTACTTCGTCTAATCCATAATGGCGACAGAGATAAACGAGATTTAAAATATCTTTCTGAAAACAACTACCCCCAAAACCAACGGATGCTTTTAAAAACTTTGGCCCAATTCTATGGTCCATTCCAATGGCTTTAGATAGCTCTTCAATATTAGCTCCTGTTTTTTCACAAAGCGCAGATAGACTATTAATCGAAGAAATTCGTTGAGCGAGCATCGCATTTGAAGCTAACTTTGATAACTCAGAAGACCAAACATTGGTTGTTAAAATTTTCTCCTTAGAAATCCAGTTGGCATAAATATCTACCAAAGCCTGAACGGCTTTTTGACCCGTTTCTGTTTTATCTCCACCAATAAGTACTCGGTCTGATTTAAAAAGGTCTTCAATGGCAGTCCCCTCTGCTAAAAACTCGGGATTAGAAAGAATTTCAAAATGTAGTCCGTTTCCATATTTATCTAAAATTTCTTTTATTTTTTCTGCTGTTCGAATTGGTACAGTTGATTTTTCAACTACTATTTTTGAGGTTTTCGAAACTTCCGCAATCGTTTTAGCACAAGATTCTATGTAACCCAAATCAGCAGCCATTCCCGCACCTTCCCCCTCTGTTTTTGTTGGTGTATTTACCGCGATAAAAATTATTTCGGCCTCTTCAATGGCCTTATCAACTTCCGTAGAAAAAAATAAATTTCTGCCTCTAGCCTCAGTAACCACTTCTACTAAACCGGGTTCATATACGGGAAGATTTTCAAATGGACCGTTCCATGCAGCAATACGCTCTGCATTTAGATCAACCACAGTAACTTTTATGTGAGGACATTTCAAAGCAATCACTGCCATAGTAGGTCCTCCTACATAGCCTGCTCCAATACAACAAATATTTTTTATCTTCATTTTATTTTTTTAAAAGCCAAGAGGAAGATTGAATTTTGTCTCCAAGCCCTTCAATTAGTCCAATACCCACTTTTTCACAAATCGGTGCCTCAGGAATGCTGTCATTATTTTGATCTCCTCCATTAGCAAAAAACAAATCATAATCAGCACCATGTTCTTTAGCTAAAGAACTTAGCGTTGCGCATTGAGTCTTATCTTTATCTACCGAGATTAGTCCTTTGTCAACTATACCTAAAGCCGTTACAATAATAAGCCGCTCATCTTCATCCATAAAGGCTTTACTTCCCTTTAATTCACGTTGCAGATCACTATTTATAATTACCCAAAGCGCATCGCCCTTAGTCTTCGCTATTTCAAAAAGTTCTAGGTGCCCCTTGTGTAAAGGGTTAAAATAGCCGGAAACAATAATTGCTTTTGGTTTCATTTACGCCCGGTTATAATCATCTTCAATACGCACTATATCGTCCTCCCCAAAATACGTTCCTGTCTGCACCTCAATAAAAACTACTTTCTCATTTCCTTGATTTTCAATACGGTGTTTTACTCCTTGTGGAATTAAAATCGTTTCCCCAGCTTTATAGTCTTTTACAACTCCATCTAAGGTGATGGTTCCTGTGCCTTCAACAATGGTCCATGCTTCAGAACGCTTATAATGGTATTGGTAGGAAAGTCTCCCCCCTGGATCCACTTCAATACGCTTTAGCTTGTAAATGGGCTCATCATGTAACACAAAAAAACGTCCCCAAGGGCGCTGTTCACTTTCTATAGATATCATCGATTATCTTTTTCGTTAAATAATACAATATGTGGTTGTGTACTCAAAAATTTAGTAGCCAAATAAAAACTGATTTTACGCTTAATTAATTTTTCAATCTTTTCTTCCAACTGCGCAATATAATCCATGTTTAATTGTTCTCCGATCAAGAATATTTCAATTTTACCTGAATCATTTCCATGCACATAATCTCCAACTAAGATAATTTCTTTGACTGCACCCATTCGCTCTAGCACTGTATCTACTATATCTTCAAATCCTAAATGCTTTAAGACTACTTTTTGAAGTACGTCAAATAAAGGATGTTTGGTATTAGCTTTGTATTCTACTTTATTGTCCACCTTGACTTTATCCAAATAGCCAGCACTTTGCAGATGATTCAGCTCTTTTCGAATAGAATTGGTCGATTCACCCATTTCAGTAGCTAGGCCATTTAAATAGCCCCTGTTTGCCTGTGAAACAAAAAACTTGATCAATAGGCGCAAGCGGGTTTTAGAAGTAATAAGTTCTCCTAACATAGATTTAGAATCTGTAAAAAATTGTTTTGCATTCTTACCTTTAAGTTGATTTTTTTAATGGCTACGCCAAGTCTGTCCCATATAGGCAAACCAGAAATTTTCGATAATTGAAATAAATTAAGTGGTCGCTCTACAAAGCGTCCCAAACTAGGAAGCTCTAACCTTAGTTTATTTTTTAAAACATCTAAAACCGTTCCTTTTTGTCCTTTTAAAAGACCAGAAGGAATGGTATATTCTTTTCCTTTTGCTAATTTAAAAATTAATGCGCCTTCATAATTTACTTTCAAATTGCTTTTTAATAATTTTATTTCTTCTTCTCTTATCTCTGCTGGTTTTCCTAACCAAAATAGATAACGCACCACGCCACGAATGTCAAACACCTTTGGGCGATCTTTGTCTTCTAACTGCACTAAGAAATAGGAAGGGAGCAAAGGTTTTTGAGCCTTTTTTTTGCGATCAGAATAGTGTTTTATTTGCATGAACTTTGGGCAATAGGCATTAATCCCAAGGGCATTAATTCCATCAGCTACTTTTATTTCAAAGTTGGGCTTGGTATAGAGAACAAACCATTTCATATATGAGTTTGTATTATAGAATTGTGAACGCTGTTTTTTGAAGAAAAATTTGTTAGATAAACTCGGTCTCCCTTCGGGAAATTACGCTCCAGTATTAAGGAGAACCGAGTTGTTATCGCTACATAAATACCTAACATTTTAAAGTTTAATTTATTATCAAGTACCAAAAGTACTTAATAATAAGTAACTAACAAACTAAACTTTAGATAAATTTGTGTTAAACCGATCTTTAAGATAACAAGAAAGGCTCTAGCTTATTGATTACAATATTGCGCATAGGTATCGTTTGCAGGGGCATGACCGCTATCTAACGCTGTTTTTAAAAGTGGGCAGGCCCCAATAGGATCCTGCATTTTAATAAAAATAAGCGCTTTAATATATTCACACTTCCCGTTGAGTGGATTCATCTCATTAATAACCAAATTGATTTGCTCTAATGCTTTTTGTAGATTTCCAATAAGGTAATTGGCAGTTGCCGCATTTTCGTAATAGGAAAACTCCATTGGGTTTAGTTCAAACGCGTTCTCAAAATTGAGGGCTGCATTTTTATAATCGGCTTGGTTAAAAAATACTAAGCCTTCATTGGAAAAAGTAGCCGCTTGATTTGCTGCCATAGGACCTATTGAAATGGCTCTATAGAGTCCTTGTATGTTTTGGTCTTGAGGGAATAAAGTAGCGGCCTGTTTCGCTTTAAGGGTTAATGCTTTGTCTTTTGGAACATATAGAGTTGAGGCAACCGTTAAATAATTTCGCCAATTATTTATGTCATTTTTAGATACTAATAATTCATAGGCTTCTTCCAGATTAGCCCGGTCTCTTGTTTGATTTAAAATATTAAGATAATGAGAGGAGTGTAATGCATTATTGGGGAGTCCAAAAAAGGCTTTTTTAGCATATACAGAAGCGCTGTCCATCTGTCCTTTAGCCATAAAAATTTGGCTTTTTAATAATTCGCTATAATACAAATAGGGATTGGCGCTAGTTCCTTTTTCAAGAAGTGCAATGGCCTTATCGTATTTTTTGACATTAAAATAATAGCGTGCCTTTATAGAATTAATAGGAATAGTAGTCACCGTAATATTTGGTATTTCTGGCACCAGTGTATCTATTTGATTAATGGGTACATTAAACTGGTTGGAATTAAAGTCTTGTAATAAAAACATTTGTCCCTTGAGAGATTCATATACGCTATTGGTAACATAGATGGAGGGAACTATGGTGAGTAAGGCAATGACTAGAAAGGAATAGTTCAAAAGGGGCTTAGAATCTATCGGCTGTATGGATTGCAAATGTTTTTGGTAATAAAAATTGATGATTGCCATAATCATAGTCCACACCACCAATACCTGTGGACGTGCAATAGGGAAATTTAAATTGGCATCGACACTATAGACACCTAAGGCAGTTAGCATCAAAAACAAAAAGACTTTTTCTTCTATGGAAATTGAAGAAAAGCGAATCAATCGGTACACATAATAAATGGCCCAAAGAAATACCCCCAAATACAATAGGAATCCTATTATTCCCAATTCTGCTCCCAACTGAATAAAATCACTATGGGCATGATAAGGTACTATATAGCCTTTAATGTCTTTTGCATCATAGTCTATAGACTTAAGTTTCCAATTTCCAAGGCCTACTCCAAAAATGGGGTTTGAAGTTAAGTGGGTTAACACATCTTCATAATACCGCAGTCGTTGATTTACAGAACCATCATTGGTCCCTGCAGAGATGGTAGAAGCTCTGGCCAGTGTATCAGCACCTTTGTCTGACAAAAAGGTTTGTGTAATGCCGACAGCTAAAAATAAGGGTATTAAAAAATAGGCAAATTGATACAGATGTTTTTTATTTTTGTCATGAAAATAGAGTACAATACACAATACCAAAAAAGATAAAAATGTAAACCCTAGCGCTAAAAAAGATGCCCTACTTTGAACCATACTTAAACAAAGTATGGATAACATAACAAGACCGCTTAACCCAATTTTATATAAGGGTCTTGAAAATTTATAGATTAGAAAAAGAACAAAGGGTATTTTAATGGCAATGGAAAAAGCAGTAATATTCCTGTTGGCTGTAACTCCTTTTAGGGCACCTGCTGAAATAAATCCATCAGTATTAATCATTAAAAGGGCTTCACTAAGAACTGCATACACCTCAATAGTAAGAATGGCAGTAATCACATATGAAACCAAAATCTTTTTTTCCTTAAAATTATAAATGAAAACCCCCATAACTAAAAACATCATCAAAACGTTTACTTGCCTGGTAATATTTACCAATACCTCGGTATTGTTTATGGCATAAAAATAGGAAAAAGAAGCCCACCCAATAAAACCAACATAGGTATAGGACAAGGCGCTGCTAACGGTATGTGTTATGCGAATTGAAAACTGATTTCTGAAATAAAGAATATAGCCTAAAGAAACCGTATTTAGAATACTCATTAAAAGCCATTGTGGTGCAATTTTATCTACCGCTTCCAAGTTTGGAACAAAGCCTAAACATAAATAAGCTATTAAAAAAAAGCTTGGAATAAAGTTCGAAACATCAATTTTTTGAGAAGTCTTTTTGGGCATTTTTTTCAAAATTCTTTTGTAAAATTACTAAAAAATTAGAACACTAATGAATAAAGAAACCTTATCGAAAAAGGTTTTATCTTTAAGGTATGAATTACTACTTGTGTTTTTTTGTATTTATCCTTAGTGGAATACTCACCTATATCATCCAAAAAATATTTATTTATTATAAAAAATTTGACGATTTCAACCACCGTAGCTCGCATAAAACACTGGCCACTAGTACTGGGGGAATTGGGGCTTTCGCGACACTATTGATTATTTCTTCCTATTTTTATTTTAATAAAATTGAACTCTTTGATTATTCTCTGTTTATCCCTTTGGGGATTATGTTTATCGTAGGGGTGTATGATGATTTTTATCATGCGGATTTTAAACTCAAATTTTTATTGCAAATAATTGTGGCCAAAATCATTATCGATCAGGGCTATGCCATCACAAATTACTATGGTCTTTTTGGGCTTTATGAAGTGCCCTGGATTCTAGCACAACTAAGTACCTTATTTGTGTTTTTAGTTATTATTAACGCCATAAACTTTATAGACGGTATTGACGGACTGGCCATTTCAGAGGTGATTAAAACTATTCTATTTATTGAATTTTTCAGTGCCAATCAAACTGTTTTAACTCCCCTGTCCATTTTATTGGTGTTTAGTCTGATTGCCCTTTATTGTTTTAATTTTAAGAAAAAACGCAAAGTTTTTTTAGGTGACGGTGGTTCCCTGCTTTTGGGAACGTTTGTTTCCGTTTATATCTTTTTTGTTCTTGGTAATGAATATCAATTCAAAGAAGGTTTACAAATAAACAAAGTGCTTTTTGCTGTTTTAGTAATACTTTATCCCCTTGTAGATTTATTACGCGTTTTTGTAATAAGAATTTCGAAAGGAAAATCACCGTTTACCGCTGATCAAAACCACATTCATCACTACTTAATAGGTCACTTAAAATTATCTCATTTCAAGGCATTAGGAGTTATAATTATAGTTGAACTATTTATGTTTTTAGTTCTTTTTTTTTCCGCAAAACTCTGAAATCTCCCGTAAAGCTGGCTTATAGTTAAACTTGAAAGATTCTGTTAAAAATAAACATGCCTTATCAACTTTACCTAACTCAACATAAGCAATGCCTATACCGTATTCGGATTTTCCAGTTTCAGGGTTTACTATTAATTCCGAGTCAATAACCTTATTAAAAAAAGGTATTGCAGCCTCAAAATCTTTAAGTTTAACCAATGACATTCCCGCATTTTCAAAATAAATATACTCCAGTGGGTTCAGCAAGGCAGCTTCAGAAAATTTTTCTGAAGCTGCCTTGAAGTTTGTTGTTTCAAAAAGATGAATTCCTTCTTCATAAAGGGTTTTTGATTTTAAGATGTTCTCTTGACCATAAAGTACAAATGAAGAAATAGTTTTTATTTGTTTATTCCCTTTAAACTTTTTTAAAGCTTCTAATGCAAAGCTATCAATTTCAGTATCATTTTTATCTCTAATATTAATAGTTGATGCTAAAAATATTTCCCAGTATATGCTTTGATCTTTTGATTCGCTTTTTCTAAAAACTTTTTTTATTGTGTTAATTTCATTCTTATATACTAACTCTGTCAGATATTGCTGATAATTTGCTGAATTATTAGGAAGATTATCATATGCAATTTTAGAATAAAAATAGGCACTGTCTCTAATTCCAAGATTATTAAATATTATTCCCTTTAAAGATTCTTTCACTTTAAGATAAGGATTTGAATCTTTTGATAAATTTAAATTTTCAAGTGCCTTATAATATTCTTTAAAAGCAATATGGTATTTGGCTAAAAAACCATACATCGGATATGCTGTAGCTGATAAACTGGGGAAATCTAAGTTTGAAATTTTTAGTTTTTCATAAGTATCCATTCTAAAAGTACCTGTATTAAATTCAGCAATTACAGCGGTTTGTAACATATAGCTATTCCATAGAATATAATTTGAATATATTATTATTGGAAAAATCACTAAGGATAGTATTTTAAAGATTTTCATTTTTTAATGACTTTGAATAAAATAGCATTGAAATATAGATGATAAATGGTATTTGCATGACAGGGCGAGCATGAGGAAAGTTTAGATTTGCATCGATAAAGTAAATAATCCCTCCCATGAGAATTAAAACACTTATAGATATAAAATCATTTTTATGTAAATCATAGATAATTCTTTTACCCAGTATAAAAAAAGAATAAATAAAAATTGATAAGTAAAGTAATAATCCTGGAATTCCTAGTTCAGCACCAAATTCTAAAAAATCATTATGAGTATGATATGGAACTATATATCCTTTAATTTTATCTTTGTCATAATCAATCGACTTTATCTTCCAGTTTCCAGAACCAGCTCCAATTAAAGGATTACTTATGATTTGATTAAATGAATGTTCATAATATCTTAATCTCTGTTGAACAGATTTGTCTTCTTGGTTTATTGTTGAAACTCTACTTTGTAATGAAGCTGAATTATCATTTGAAAATTGTAATTGAAATAAACTAATTGAAAAAATAAACGGTAAAATTATATAAAGTGTTGGGTCAAAAAGTTTGTTTTGTGGGTTTAATTTGAGTTTTACCAAATAACCTACAACCAAAGAAATTGAAATTAAAATAATTGAAATTATAGAAGCCCTTGCACTAAGGATAAGGACTAGGTAGACAGTAGAAAATATTAAAATCGAATAAATTGTTTTTAATATTTGTGATTTTGAATTTTGAATCAGATAAAAAATAAGGGGTATCTTAATTAAAACTGAAGCTGCAGTGATATTTTTATTTGCAGTAGCTCCTTTCAAAATCCAGGCTAGAGAAAAATTATACTTTGTTACTCCTATAATGTCAAAATAAGTTTTATATGAGAAGAAAAGTTCAACTACCAGAACCAAACAAAATATATAAGCAATAAATTTTATTGGATTAAAACTAAATTTACTAATAAGCGTGCTTGTTATAAGTATAGCAGCTGGAATATTTATCCATCTTACAAATTTAACGATTACCTCATCTTGATTTATTGAATAAAAATATGATAGAAGTCCCCAAACAATAAAAATTGAAATAAATATAAATGGTTTAAACCTAAAAACTCTTTTAATTTGAACTTCGAAGTCTTTTCTTGAAAAAAGGTAAACTATTCCATAAAAATTTAAGCAACTTAAATAAAGCCACTGTGGTGCAATTCTGTCAAGAGCACCATAATTGGGTATTAAACCTGTAATTGAAATAAGAATAATATATATTATTCCTATTAGGTCATTATTTTTTAACTGCATAAATAATAATTATTTATCAATTTTGTAAATATAAAAAAACCCCCTTTAAAAAGGGGGTTTTAATTTTACAATATAAAACTAGTTATTTTATAAATAACACAGTTAATATTATTACCAAGTTAAACGGCTTTTGGCAACAGCAAGAACACCACTTCCTTGTGAGGTGATTTCACTAAAGGCAGCGGCATAAGAAGCATTTCCAGGCATGTTTGTACCACTCACTAGTTGAGTAGGTCCATATCTACCAGAAACAGTTCCTGTTGGCACTACGCCAGTTACAGTAGTTGATAAAGCAACTCCAGTGCTATTGTTCTTAACTGTTACTCTCAATGCATTTACATTAGACTGAGCAAAAGAAATGAAGAAGTCTGAAGAAGCTCCTGTTGAGTTTGTCGTAGTATTCCACGAGAAGTCAACAGTAGTTGAGTCGTTCAAAGTAATTGCAATATCTGGGAAATCAGAAGAATTAACTCCTCTGTCAACTTTCTGAGTATTTGTAATCATTCTTGTTAAAGAAATTACACTTCCAGATGCAGATGCACCATACTCTACACCACTTACAACAGTATTAGTAATACCAGCTGCAAGTTGAGTAGCTAATTGAGCTGTAGTAGATGCATATCCTAATGCAACAGTTCCTGTAGCAGTTCCAAACGAATATAGAATAGTTCCTGTTGATGCACTTATAGCTGCAGTTCCAGTACTAGTTGTATAAGATATTACGTTTCTAGAAACAGCATCAGCATCTATACCGGCAGTAATTGTTATACCAGATCCAAATGTTCCAGCAGTACCGTCAGCATTAATAGCAGCTACTAAAGCAGCAGCTGTCAATCCAGCTGTTCCAGCAACATATGTTTTTGTAACACCTCCAAAAAGAATACTAACTCCTTCTGTATCAATTACATCTACTGTTGAGTACAAAGAATTTTCTTGAGTATCCCAGAAATGTGTTTCAGTTTCTCTTACATTAGGAGTAGTATCCGGAACAGCAGCAGTTTTATATGCATAAGCATTGTTCGTGTTTCCTACTGTAACATCCACATAACCTGCTGTTTCTACATAAGCTGCAGTAGCAGATCCTGATTGTATTTGAACTAGTTCAAGAGTATCAAAATAAACTCCAACAACGCTAGGTCCTTTACCCATAACTACGCCTAAGTAAGTAGCTAAAGTTTTCATACCAGAAGCGACAGCTACAATTGCACCTGTATCTGTAGTAAGAGGAGCAATATCATAAGCATCTTTCCAAGAAGTCGCAACCAAAGCATTTGAAGTAATTGATACAGCAGCTGAAAGTGCAGTACCTATAAGCGCTAAACCAGTGAAATCCACCTTTGATAATTGGCTGTTTCCAGACACAGTTAAAACATCGACATTATTGGCTGAATATGTTAATTCTGTCATGTTAGTATTTCCTGTAACTATCAATGATGCTGCTTTAGCAGCTGCTAATACTCCAGTAGTATGATCTAAAATCACAGACCCTAAATCAGTATTGTCTACTAATGATACATCACCGATTGTAGCAGTATTAACTGTTAATGAAGTTAAGTCATTATTACCAGTTACGCTTAAAGCAGCTCCACCTGTATTGGCGGTAATAGTTAGCTTTTCTAAATTAGTCTGAGTAGTACCTGATGTAATTGCACCTGTAAAACCTGAAATTGTAGCCTCTGTTAAGTCACTAGAATTAAAAGTTATTGCAGGACCTATGTTAGCAGCAGTTTGAACAGCAGTCATGGCAGCAAGAGTTACTGCATCAGAGTCTTTTGCACCTGCAATATTAACTATTGTTAAATCTGCAGCAGCAGTAAGATCTATACCAACAGCACCTGTAACTGTTAAGTTTTCAACTCCCGCGCCTATAACAGTATTTCCTATAAATCCAGAAATATTTGCAGTCGCTACATTTGCAAGTGTAATTGTACCATCTCCAATACTTGTCAAAGTTACTGATTCTGGTCCATCAATGCTTAATGCAAAAGTAGCACCAACGATAGCAGTCCCTGCAGCATTTAAATCATCAAATGCGTCAAGTTTAATTACACTCGTAGTTCCTTTTTTAACTTGAAGATCAAGATTTCCAGCAAAATAAGCTAATTTAGTTAAGTGCATTTCAGTTGCTTTATTGAACTTCAAAGAACCATTTGTAGCACCCTCATTGTGAAGAGTTGTAACACTAGTTAAGCCTCTAAGGTCAACTACCTCAACCGTACTTTTCCATGTGTCATCTAGGATGATCTCAGTTGCTGAAGCTAAAGTTTGAGCTCTGTAACCACCACCTTGCTTAAGAGACAATGAAACAACTCCAGACAAGTTATTAAACGTCGTTTCAGGATATGAAGATAAATGAGATGTATATGTGAAATTTCCAGTAACTGTTAAAATTTCATTTACAACAGTCTGAACATCTGCATGAACCATATCAGCAGTAGTTACGATATTTACACTACCATTAACAATTGCAAGACTAGAGCCCATTGATTTAAAAGCAGCAAGAATTGCTTTTGAAGTGATATTAACTGGTCCTGTAAATACAGAAGAGTTAGCTAATAATTCCTCTAAGTCAGCTTGGTTATCAGCTACAGCAGTAGCAATCGCAGCAACATCTTCTGAACTAGCAGCAGTTGCAGTTGCAGCTTCTAAAGAAGCAACAGCAGCATCAATATCTGCTAAACCATCAGCTAAAGCAGTATCAACTGTAGTAGCAACACTAGTTTGTAGTGAGTTAACAGTTCCTGCTAAAGCAGTAAGATCAGATTGAACTTGAGATAAACCAGCTACTTGCGATGCAAGAGCAGTAATTTGAGACTCAATGTTCGAAAACT
>Ga0114997_10000281_pt1 | contig 40620 bp, 49 predicted proteins | sample ArcticOcean_MG_C_2_FD_87045 | JGI IMG/M metagenome (GOLD analysis project Ga0114997, IMG submission 87045) | Marine microbial communities from western Arctic Ocean - ArcticOcean_MG_CB4_136 | ecosystem: Environmental > Aquatic > Marine > Oceanic | place: Arctic Ocean: Canada Basin | collected... | reverse complement strand
TACAAATACGTCGACGGCGTAGAAACTGCAAGAATAAGACAATTCTCAAATGAACCAACCGACTATCTTGCACCTTCACAATCGCCTCCAGTTGATTCTTCAAATGATGAATGGCCTGATGAAATGTTTTGGTTAGTTGCCAATTATCCAGAAGAATTAGGTGAAGATTTATCCGGATCAGCTATACTCGATTTTCAACAAAGAGACGGTACATTTGAAACATACGAGTCTATGCCTGGATTTGGTCCTAACAATAGAACAGATAAAATCACTGTAAATAGAATGGGTATTCCTGCTAATATACAAGAACGTTGGGATTGGCAAGAAATTGCTTATTCAGACACTCCAACAGAAAATTCAATATTTGGGGTATCTTGGCTTAAACACAAAGACACTGGCGAAATTATAAGAGCTGGTGCATCACAATGTGTACCATGTCATGTATTTCCAAAAGTTGAATTTCCAGAAGTTATAGACCCTGCCGACTTTGAACAAGATGTTCAAGACTTTGGTGGTGCTATAGGCGTTGGAATATAAATAGTAACTGTAATCAGTAAATAAGGACACTACACATGACAATTGAAGCCTATGTGCCTAAGCACAGTTTTGTATCAACAGCACTAGCAAGTGCAAATATCACATTAGATTTATCTACAGCAAAAGTATTAGAATTGTACGGCAACGCCGGTACACTACTTAACGATCCAGAGAATCTAGTAGAAGAAGAAAACTATACAGTATTTGAATATGACCAAGAAGCATTAGACTTAGGTATAGAAGACTTTCCAGATGCAGATTTTAGAGCATGGAATATTCATAACCAAATGAATAATCCGGGCGGAGATATTGACGCTCCTCTACCATGGAGTGGCGATGAGAAGTTTGACTTAATCTTTACTTACATGAAAACAGCAAACGAAGATCCTGAAATACTTTTTCGTCAGTTAAATGAATGCTACGAACACTTGAATCCAGGTGGAGCGGTTATCTTTAGTGTATTTTTAAGAGAAGTTGCACTTAACTATTTTATTGTAAGACGTACACATGAATATGGTATGTTAGATAATGACATTGTTGAAAAGACTGAAAACAGTAATGTATTCTGTTTAATTAATAATGACGATACTAGAATTAATATAGATAGAGTGCCTACCACAGGCGATGATGCTGTACTAGAAGCTCAACACTACACATGGTTTTGGAATAACGACTATTTAACACAAAGAGCTCAAACAGCATTTCCAGACGCTACAGTAACAACTAGAAGACTACCGCCTATGTGGAGTATTCAAAACCCGTTTGTTATACAGAAAAATTCTTAGTAGCCTCAGATCCTAAACTAGCAATTAAGTGTATACGTTCTATATTACTGTAGTTCGTTGCACAATGAGTCATGCTAGTATTCAGCAAATAACTACTACCTGCTTTAAAATGCGCCATTTCTAAAGGAACTGTTTCACCATCTTCTTTGGGTGTAGTAAAGTTCTCGGGCCAATTAACTAAAAAGCATCTGTTGTTTGTAGTAATTGGAAAGTGTAAACGCCAATCTAAAATAGCACCATTGCTATTAAACGTAGACATCATAGGACTTCCGTCTTTGTGTATACTTAATGTTGTTCTTGGTGGTAATATACTTATACGCCATCTATACACATCATCAAAACTGTTTATAAATTCTTCTAGGTATGTTCCTTTAATTTGACTAATAGGGTGTATGTACAATTGCTCATCTATCATTTCATTTGCGTTTGTATCGAATTGTGTTTTTAAATCATATCGTGTTTGTTGATTATTATGATACGTCTTGCCAGCAATACCATCTGTCCAGTCATCACTATCTTTTGTAGGTACTGTTAAACATATATTTCTAGGAACGATCCATCCTTGTTCTGCTTTTATTTGCTCAGTTACATTAGAAACATCATTACGAAGTTTAGTGTAATCAAACTTAACATTTATTTTTTTAAATGGTTTCATAAATCATACTGTTGTGGGGTTTTTAAATGTAAACTGTCTGGGCCAACACATCCTGTAATTGTTAATGCATATCTGGGCCATAAGCCAGCATTACCTGTGGCATGATATATACCTTCTTTCCAGCAATGTATGTCGCCTAGTTTATATTGATGTATTACTTCGTTGCCTACACTAACATAGTGACCCCATTGCCAGTCATTCAGTTGTACTAAGTAACGTATTACTTCTGTATCATCACTTACTTTAGCAAAATTCCTTCTATAGTTATTGTATGCATCTCTGTGCCAAGGTACAAACTTTCCGGGAGGTTGTTCTAAAAACATTATCTGCGGATTCCATAGTCCTGATATTTGTGCCATTACTTGGAATAAAGTAGGCAGATCTTGCCTAGTTTGTCTGCCGCCAGTGTTATGTTCGTTAAAGCCTGCTCTAGTTAAGTCGTTATGGTAGCCTTCCATAATTTCTCTTGCTTCTTCGTTGTAAGGCTCACCTTTAATACTAACTTCATTGTAGTAATCGTTGTCTGATAAATTGTCAACTGCATTTTGCACTATTGCTTCTAAGTTTTCGTGTGCAAATCTGCCAACATACGTTACATCCTTTTGTTCACTACTAGGATCGTAATGCCAATCAAAATTTTCTTTATTCCATTCCCAATAACTATCCATAATATTTCCTATATGTTGACATATTCTGCACCTGCCATAAATCGGTACCCATTGATACCGTAGTCAAATTGTGTTCCGTGGTATGAATATTTATTCGCTTCGAATAAAAAACATGTTCCAGGCTGGAACTTAATCTCTTTCTTAAAACTATCTACGTTGCTTTCTTCAGTGTATAACTTCGTACCCCAACTAGTGTAATCGTCTGTGCCATTGCCCAAGTACACTAATACTTTAAGCATTCCAGCACCATATTGACCTAACTTTTCATAGTCATCGTTATGTGGCAATAACGGTTTGTCTTTAAAGTCTTTAGTAACATTGTAACTTAAAGACCATTTACCTTTATCAGCATATCCTAATTGATTGCTCATTTGATGTAATTGTGCTTGTATCTTTGTTTCTAATGTAGAGTCATGATTAATATTATATAATCCACAATTGTTTTGTAGTTCGTTATTTAAGTAAAACAACCTGTTTGATTCATATTCTTTTATAGGTAACTCGGATAAGCATTGGTCATAAAGGTATTTTTGTTCGTCGAATGTAACAAAGTTTTCCCATACATAATGTACCCACGGATCTGTATATTTAATTAACATTTTTTACTAAATCCTCTGCCATTTCTCCCCAGAACCTTCCAGCCCTAGGACCCTTGTTTAGTTTACCATCGCTTTCACCGGGTATTTTAATCCATAGGAATGCATCACATTGTTCTTCACCAGTATTACATGTTGGTTCTTCACCTACTGCTCTACCTGGTGGGTTACACCATTCATTACCGTGTGGGCCATTGCCGTTACGACTGGTATCTATTACAAAATAATCATTTGGTCTATGTTCACAAAGTTTTAAACTCCATTCCATACTCTCTTTTGTTGTTCTGTAATTACTTACATTAACTGCAAAGCCTCTAACTTTATTATTAGTTACTTTATCTAGTAACTTAGATGCTTCTGCTGGACTTAGCCAATTGCTATGCCCTATATCGATATACACTAATGCATCACAGTTGTCTGTGAGTAATTGTAAGCCTTCCTTCATTAAACTTATGCGATCCTGTGCTTCAATGTCACTCATATCACCTGTGTGAGTTAAACTATCTGGTTCAAATATAATGATAGGCTTGTTATTGCTAATACCATCAGCAAAACTCTTAAGAAAATCCAAATAACTTTCCCTTGTTGTAGCACCGCCTTTGCTGTATTGCCCTACATCTCTATTAGGCATGTTGTACACGACTAATACGGGCAACTGAGGAGCCGTTCTACGCAATAAACGTTGAAGGCTGTAGTCGATTTGTTCCATCTCTTTTCCGTTACGACTGCCGTACCAAAAAGAAACAGGGTTTTCAAATATTTTAGTTGCTAGTGGGAATTGTTCTTTGTAGTCTTTAACTCTATCAAAGTCATTTACCCAGAACGGGTAATTAAGACTCATTATCTAATCGTTGCAAGTCCTGGTCCAACTTAAATGTATTGAACATCTTATCACGTTTCTTCATTGCACGTTTAAGTTTCATGTCACTTGCATACTCTAAGTATAGTTTACCGTTTAAGTGGTCTAACTCATGTTGAAAGCATCTTGCATCTCTGCCTTCTAACCAATCTTCAACTTCTGTGCCATCGTTTGTTTGAAATTTAACTTTGACTTTTGCTGGTCTAGTAACAATAAAATACAGTAATGGAAATGTTAAACATCCTTCTTCCATTGGTGCTGTTTCGTCACTTGATTCTATAATTTCTGGATTGTATATTCCAATATTTTCGCCTGATTCAAATGTCATTACAAACATTCTATAACCCATGCCTAACTGTGGAGCGGCTAACCCAACTCCCATCCGTCTTCCCATAAGTCCAAACATTTCTTGTTCACGTTCTTCCCAATTTGCTTCTTTGTCGTCAAATGGATTAACACTTGCTACTGTATGAAGTGCTGGATTCCTAGCATCAACTAAATCTAATTTAAAATCTAACATTTTTATATTCACTTATTTGTATTATATCTGCTTGTTTTTGTGTAAACAAACTCCTTACTCCATAAAATAAACTTGAAAATACAAGTGTACTCACAAGCAATCGTATATCAAACAACAATGCTTCTGGTGTTAATGGTCCAAAACCATTGCCAAAGAAAACTACTGCTCCGTTAACAATAAAGTGCCATAAAACAACACTTAACACAGAAGTACCCAGTAGTGTTTGTATGTTATCCTTATGTAAAAGCCGAGACAAGAGCCCTGTGAGGAGCATAGTACCGTATACAAACAGCATAAGCGGTCCATATAGACCAATTATAAGGTCTGTGGTAAACAATAGTGTAGTTGGAAGTGCTAGTTGTAACAAACGATTGCTTGTCATATATGGCATAAAAACTGCCATCGCCATAAACGGCGTTATATTTGCTGGTAAGTCGATAAATCTTGCAAGAGCAATGCAACCTAACAATAACCCTGCACTTTTTATAAATTCTTTCATGCTAGTATTTATGTGAATTTACGGTAGCAGGGTTACTGTTTCGGTTCATCAGTCCGCTTTCTTTTTTGCTCCCCACTTATTGGATGGGTTTTCACTTGGTGGAGAAATAGCAAAAGGTTCGCAAACTGTTACCTTGCCACCTTTATCTAAAAACTCCTGAATCAAACGGTCGGACTCTTCCTTCTCTCGTTTAATTGTACTCTCTGATTTATTCAATGCCATGCTTCTCCTCTACTGCTTTGGTTAAAATATCGGTAACTGCGTGTTCAATTAACAATTGGAGCATTTCATTATCCATGTCTATTACTAATCTAGCACTACCGTCTTCGTTTTCAATTACTTCTTCTACGTTAAAACTTGCCATTTTACTTTCCTTATATTATTACCTCTACCTGGGCACCATTCATTCAATTATTTTACTTGGGGAATAAAACCCAACGGGCCGAGTGCACCACTCATTCGATTATTTATAGTAGGGCAATGAGACCTACTTAGTATGGTGCCCGAGGACGGAATCGAACCGTCAAGCCTGTCGGCGGCAGATTTTAAGTCTACTGTGTTTACCTATTTCACCACTCGGGCTATCAAAACTTTCTCATATAGTTTTATGTTTCAGAGGCATCCCTCTGTTGCCTAAGAAGAAAACAAGTCTAGCTGGTTGGCTCCTTCCAGCTCCTCTTGTAAATCTACTGCCACAAAGCAAACTTGGTCATCACGCATATCCACCACAAAAGCATCACCAATTTTAACATCTAATTGTTTCATTGATATTTCTTTATCGAACATGATAACGTTACCATTATTTTGCCAATTACGGACAAACTTATAATCAACAAATGTTATCTGCTGTTGCACGTCTACTTCCATTTTACTTTCCTTTCTTGTGTTACGTTTTTGGTACGCCCTAGTGGATTCGAACCACTGACCCACAGCTTAGAAGGCTGTTGCTCTATCCAGCTGAGCTAAGAGCGTCTTATCTTTTTTGTAAGCGAGAATGCTTACGGTGTTGCGCCTATGAGGCGGAGTTGGCTAAGTGTGCCATCATGTCGTTATTGATCTCTACTTTTTCGTTTTGGGCAAACCACTCTTTGAGAAAGTCTTCGCCGATGCCGATGGCACCATCTTGCATTGTGTACAATGCCTTGTAGTCTTCACGACCAGTACCTTCAGACGTTACTAACCAGCTTTCTTTTTTGCTGGATATTTCGCTTTTCATATAACCCATGTCACCATTAACAGTGAGCTTAGTAGCTCTCCATCGTTTGATGTCTGTGTCGTACTCTAGTACATAAGGAGTTTCCCACTCTTCACAAACAGAAGCATTATCATCCTCTAGGACTTCATAGTCTAGAATGTATTCTTCTGATCCTGAGTTTGAATATGTTATCATATCCGTAAGAGTTGGAATACCATGTACTCCAATCTTCATTGCCTGAGCAGGCGTGATGTTCTCAACAACATAAGTAGAACCACCTTTGAACTTCCAATGGTCAGCACTAACTCCGGACACATAGTCCTCGTTATGAGCCGCATAGTTCTCTCTATATTGTGTTTGAATTACTAACTTTGACATAAAAACTCCTACCTTTTTATTTAACCTATACACATAGTATAACAAAAAATGACACCAGTGTCAACCTTTTATTATAATGTTTTTACCATATATGCTGGTTTACTTGGGTCCAGTATTAATTCTGGATTTGTAACTGGCATAATCTGGATACGGTTCTGACGTACTTGATGAACTGTATACTTACCTTCCCATACATCAGCAAGGTAATCAAACTGTGCTATGTAATCGCGACCTTCTTCTTCTGTGTTAAACAGAGGACTGTCGTCAGGCTTAACATCCATATAACAATCAGCATCTATAAAGTTCCAGTTAACAGAACCATCTTCGTTGAAATTTTCTGGATTAGTAATAGCCTTGTTAAACGCTCTTCCCATTTCATTTGATATTTGCATGTTTTTCCCCTTTCCCTTATTGCTTAATATATGTATATTATACAGGTATATGGGGTCTATGTCAACCTTTTTTACCACTATTTTTGGCAAATTTCTTGTCGTTTCTCGCTTTTTTACGGTTTCTATGCCATTTTGCAATGCGTTCTGCCCAACTAGGCTTGCCTGCATATAGGGCTTTGATCTTGATATAGTATGGGTCAGTTGGTGCTGTATAAATCATGTATCCTTTGGGGTAAGGAGTGCCTTGGTACTCTATATCGTCTCGTAAGATTTCAATAGATTCACCACCGTGATTGTATGATATTATCATTACTCCGTTGTAGGCTTGTAGAGCATTGACAGATTCGCCGTCATCGATGACTTTGAAGTCTTCGGATATTTGATTAATTTTGTCAGTATACTGTCCCATAGCTTATATTATACTATAATTAGTGATGCTTGTCAAGTGGAGCGGGTTGAGAGGATCGAACTCTCATCAAAAGGTTGGAAACCTCTTATAATAGCCATTATACGAAACCCGCGGCTTAATGGGTGGAGCTCCTTAACCGATTCGAACGGTTGACCTACTGATTACAAATCAGTTGCTCTACCAACTGAGCTAAAGGAGCCTAAACTTTCTTCTTACTACTTATTACCATATACTTATAGTATAATGGTACTCCCTAGGAGAGTCGAACTCCTGTTGCCGAGATGAAAACCCGGTGTCCTAACCACTAGACGAAGGGAGCAAACAAATGTGAGGTGCGGTACACTTAAGGACTTTACTGGGCATGGTCGTTACAACTCTGTTTCATGATGCATTTTACTGCACAATCCCACCTAATATACGAAATACCACTCGGGCACCTCAAAACTCTAAACTCTAGTTATGATTATCCATGTTTATCTCCTGAGAGAAATTTAAGGATACCATATATTCCTGTAAATCATCACAGTCATATAATTTCTGTAATGCTTCAGCTGGACGGAAGCCTCCTAGTCTTGCAACCTGAGTTGCAATTAAACATAGGTCATGTCTTCCAACGTTATGTTTTTGGCAAATTTTCTGTATATCTAAATTTGCGGATGTTTCATCTTCGTTTTCGTTTTTCATAAGTGTATTATACATTCATAGTGATAGTATGTCAACTAAATTGGCAGTACTATTATATATTTCTTTTAGTTTAGCAATATCAATGTCGTTATTTTTAATAACAAGTGTACGTTGAACATGCCCATTGGGTGGGTATTTTATTGTGTTGACGATGTTTATTTTACTTAGGAAGTCGGATAGCCATTTCAAGTTAATAATAGTTACCAAGTAGTCCATTTTGCTGTTAGAGTAAATTTCGTCTATTAATAAATCGTTATTAACATAATAAATGTAATCTGACGGTCCTATTTTTTGTATATCTTCTATTACAATTGGTGGTCTTTTAACATTGTAATCTTCTTTTCTCTTCTCAACGAACCATTCAGCCGATACTATGTCTACAAGTGTTATCGCTATACTTCCACCTGTCTTACATACCCTTAGAATCTCTATGAGGTCGTGTATAAACTGTTTGAATGTAGTATGACTGTAAACACTATAGGCACATATTAAGTCAAATGTACGGTCCTCAAAGGGCAACGGTAATTCATCTATGCCGTCTATATTATATACATTATTAAATGCATTATGGTGTATCCAGTTTGCATCCGGGTGTGTAGTTTTGCCGTATTCAATTGCTTCTAAGTCTACTTCTAGGCAAGTGTATTGTTCTGCTTGAAACTTTCTAGACTCTAACTGATTCATTTCAAGTGCGTCTAATAATAGATTTCCTCTATTACCGCCGATATCCAAGATAGTCGATTTAGACCAGTCTGGTGCATCGTGCATCAAGTCAAAGAATCGTAGCCTAGGTTGTCTAGGGAATAACGACATATTAAAGTTTTAAAACCGTGTCGTCTGGCAGTGGTGTATGTGTACTTTCTGAGTTAATGCTGTCTAGTTGTCCGGCACCTTTTGGATTATGACCGTCTGTTATATTTGCAAACGGATTAACTTTGCCTTGTAGCATATCTTCGAAGTAACTAGGTGCAGTAATCTGCTTAGTACGTTTAAGGAACCAGTCAATTTTAGTAGCATGATGCATTCTTGCTTGGCTCATATTTGGATGGTTAAAGTCGTTTGGATCTTCTGGATTACCTTCCATATATTCTCTATCTGCAAAAGTTTTATCATCGTTTTCCCCAGTAAGGTCAGCTCGGTCATGTAATACTGTAAACTCACAACGAGTAAAGATGTTATTCATTTTTGCAATTTGGCTAACCCATGTATCATTTTGAGAGTTCATACTCCAACAGTCACATAATGTAAACCAATCCATAGGAATAAGAGGGAAAATTGCCATTGGGTGGTCATGGTTATCGCTTGGTGCTAATAACTTAAACTCACCGTTATGTGTATCTACTTCTAGATCCCAACCTTGTGTCTGCATAATTGCATCATCGTTCCAAAGGAACAACCACTCGCCGCCACTGCTATGTGATAGTAAGTTAACATATACATGCAATTGCTTATAGCCTAAAGGTTTAAATATTTTTGCTTTTAATCCACATTTATACGGAGCAACAAAGTCCTTTGCTATGTTTTCTAACCAGTCTAACGACTCTTGGTCGTCTTCATCTATACCTAACATAATTTCAATACGTTGTGGATGTTCTGCTGTATCTAGTAATGAGAGCAAACTACGTTCTAATGCTCCACTTGTTACTCTACCACGGGTAGGTAAAATAATACTGATTAGGCCTGGTTCGTTTATTGTAATTTCTGCTTTGTCCATTGTATTAACCTGTGATTAATTTTCTAATATTGCCACGGAACGTATAATGCCCCACGTGATTAAGTGCTGTTCTAGGATCAAGGAAAACTTCCCCATCCATATCTTGCCAACGTCTGCAAAATGTGTAGTCTTCTGACAAGTAACGTCTACTTTCCGGATCAATAATACAGTCAAACAATGCGTACATGTGTTTTTCAAATTTCTGATCCACATTAATATCATTTGCATATGATAGTTCCGGGTGCTTGTCGAACATCTGTTGTATAACTTCTCGTTTGATACACATGAATCCGGTGCCAGCATCTTTTAATTTAATTAAATTGTCTCTAATTTGTATTTGGTTAACTACATTGCCGTCTTCGTCTTTACAAAAATCAAAGTTTACAACATAGTTTGAGCTATGCCCTTCAATTGTATGCTGGTCTTCTTCTGTACCATCTCTGGCGGCATTGATAATACTATTCCAGTTAATTGCTTTCTTAGGATATGCTCCTACTACAACTGGCTTATCGTACGCAACCATTCTTAACATGTCATTGGGGTCAAATTCGATATCAGCATCAACAAAGAACAGGTGGGTTGCTTCTGGGTGTTCCATAAAGAAACTAACTAGTGTGTTTCTGCCTCTAGTAATAAGACTTTCATTTGCTAATGTACTAACAGTAAAATTAATATCATACTGGTTACATAAAATAGCAAGTTTCATCATACTTCTAAAGTACGGTTCGCCCAACTGTCCGCCATAACAAGGAGTTGCAATAAAGATATGTTTATCACGTAATACTTGAATAGGGATTTCTATTTTTGCGTCTAGTAAGTTATATAGGACATCACTGTCCTGGGCATCTTTTACTGGAAGATCCGTTGATAGTTTGTCTGGATCGTTACTTGATGATTTTGATTCTTTTTTAGCCATTTTGTAGTGTTCTTCCTGTTGTGTTCAATACAATATTTGTTATTATACTATATTTAATCTAACAAGTCAATACAAATGACTAAAAGTGGTTTGGATATTACTGAGGTTTTTTGCTGATAAATAAATTCAGTTTTTCAGCTTCTGTTATTACTTCTTCTGTGCTTGGCATGTTTTCTGCCTTGCCTGCTTGTGCTTGTAGAATTAGTCTTGCTTCTTGTATAAGTTCCAATCTAATTTCGTACGGCGTCTTATTTGACATTGCATATACTCCTTTGCCTACTAGTTATTACTAATAGTAATATGTTGCTTATATTTATCAGGAATTTGGCATGAAGTTAAAACTATGCTTTGCTATTTAAAAAGTTTGCCGGTGGAGTATTTTCTATGAACTACGTTAATATCACTGAAGTCTTCTACGGCACAACTTAGTACTACTCTATCTATATTACTATGTTCATTCATTCCTCTATGGAATATCATTGTGTTATAAAATGCTGGCATTGATGGCTTGTCCCACTTACATAATATTTCAGTATTTTCCATATCAGTCTTTGTTACAAAACCCATCTTCTCATTTTCCCTTGCAGGAATATCTTTAAAACGTGGGAATGTTGCCCATTGTCCTTCCATAACTTCAGCATCGCCGTATACGGGAAAGTTTAATGCACATTGTCTAGTATGGAATACAGGCCCTTCACAGTGCCATCTGCTGTTACAGTTTGCTGGAGTTCGTAACATAAGGATACTGTTAAATCGTAAATGTAATGTATCGCCTAAAAATTCTTTCATGAGCTTAGTAAGTTCAAAATCAACTTCTTCATACAAGTTAACTTCTTTAAAGTCTCGCTTGTTTTGTCCTCTACTATTTTCTTCTACATTCATATAACTTTGGTACCAGTTTGCACTCTGGCTTCTACTCTTTACACCCTGTATATCGTCTAAGTTCTTTTTATCTTCTTGTGCAACCAATCTATCTTCATCTGGAATATAGTATTGAGAAACATCAAATGGTATCTTAGGCATTTCTGGTACTTCGAAATAATATGGTAGCTCGTTTCTCATTTGAATAGTGTTCCTTTTAAATACTTCTTATGTATTATATTTATATCTATGTTTTCTGCAACTGCGATACTACATATTGTTCTATGCTTATTACATTCCTCATTGAAACTACGATGTAAATACATAGTGTTATAAAAGAATCCTCTATTAAGTACTGGAGAAACATATTCGTCTAATACTTCGATATGTTCAACATCTGCTGTTTTAACATACCCCATTCTTTCAACTTGCTCGGGTGCAATATTCCCCCAATTTTTATTATATCCCCATTGTGCTTTAGTTGTGCCTACTTCTCCTTCTACAAGAAAGTTTAATGCACATCTTCTACTGCGTAATGATGGCCCTTCACAATGCCACCAGCCATTTTTGCCTGGTAAACTTCTTAATATACTAACACTAGTCATTCTAATGTCTAATAAATCGTTAGCCCATTCATTTAATTCTTTACTCATCTCAGCATTTTGTTCTTCGGTCATGCCGGTTCCGTCATTCGCTGTTCCGGACGGATTTTGTTGGCTTTGTTGGCTTGGATTTCCTCCTCCGAAGCCTTGTAAATACCACCCAGCTTCTTTAGAACTTGTTTTACCTTGAGCTAAACTATATACATAGTCGGCATTAGTATCCACTATGTCGGAATGTTCTTTCATGCCCACGTCCCCTCGCAGGCAGAATTCTGCCGGTAGGATCCGGTTTGTGTTATCCAGATATTTTAACACATCAAACGGAAGTGTTATTTCCGGTACTTCAAAGTAGTATGGCATCATTTGAATAATTCTCCGGATTCATACATCTCGTATATTTTTTCTATAGGCTCATTAATAGCCATACTAATAACCATTCTATCTTGGTCTGTGAAATTAAATACTCTGTGCCAATGCATAGTGTTATAAATTGTTGGCTTGCCTAAGGTCATTCTGTGCTCTGCAAGTACTTTCATATTGTCATCTTCCCACCAGGCACCACGTGAGTCATTTGTTTCTAGTTCTTCTTCTCCCCTTGTACACCATTGTACATAAGACTTTTTAAAGTCACCGCTAACCATAAAGTTTAATGCACACCTACGTCCAAATGTATTAGGTCCTTCGGCATGCCATGGGCTACTAGCGTCTTTATTAGTGTTTAACAGGGTTAAACTGCCAACGGGTATAGTTAGCACACTTTCTAGATAAGTTTTTACAATAGAATACCAATTAGTTGGTACGCCTCTATACTGAAAGTTTTTACCTCCCATGCCTGATCCGCTTGGGGATAAAAAGTCCATAGGGTGTTGTATATACTTGCTTTCAACAAGCTCTTGAGGTATATCTAGTTGAGGTAAATCTAAGTAGTATGGGATCATACTACTATTTATATTTAAATTAGCAGACTTGCTACTAAAATAAGCACACTTACAGTGCCTAGAAAGCCTAATGCAACTAGTAATGCTGTTACAAGTATTTTAAGCGGAGTTACTTCAAAATCTTCTGCAGACCCTACGCCTAATAGCAATTTACTTATATGTCTAAAAGAGTGCATTAGTCAACGCAAAGCAAAATAGCATAATGCCAAAAACTGTAATTTGTACTAGTGCCGGTATAACTACAAACATTACCATTGGATCAAATTTCATTGCCATAAAGAAGTCTGTTTCCATCCATTCTTTTTGCTCTTCTGGTGTACAATCTCTTACTTCGTATTTCATACTCTCACTATTTCTATTTCGTCATCTCTACACAGACTTTCTGCGATATGCATGTCATCGAGTATTTTAAATACTTGAGTCTTTCTACCTGGGTTTGCTTTAGATGATCCTGTTTTAATGACTAGTGGCAAATTCCACATCCTATTAATAACTTCGCTTCTTAACTTCTTACCCAACACATCGTCTGAAATAAATCTGGCATCGATAGTTTCTTTTTCTATCCAACCCATAATATTTTTCCTATGATGTAGGCGTCAATGCAAATATAGACGATATAAAAATTGTAAGCAACACTACTATTTCAAAGTGGCTTCGGATTTTTATCAAACGTTGTTTACTCACTACTGTGTCCTACTGTGGCGAGTTGCTATGATGAACTTGGGAGAATATTATATACAATATCGCCTATAGTTGATATTTATACAACGATATAGTTTTTGCTTATATACAGAAGTTTTTAATAAGTTTTGGTTATACTGATGTCGTTTAAGTTATTACAAAACTCGTAAGGACAACGAGTTTCCTCTTTTGGAATTTCCCAATTTTCTAGTTGAGTAATGTTTCCAAAGTTCTTTGCTCCACACCAACTGCTAATTACTTCGCCATTCATATCTATATTCAAACTGTCAAACCCTAATTCACATTTCATGCCTTTGAATTTGTTTAGTCCTTCATTTATAATTTGATGACTCTGCACATACTTCGCTGGAGCATCATCATACATAAATTCTGTACTCCAAAACTTGGGATGGTCCTGAGCATCGTTTGGGTCTTCTGTATGGTTGTGTGGAGTGGGGTTTGGTAATACTCCAGGACGTTGCATTATTTTTATTTCGTCTGGAGTGTAATTGTAGTATGTTGTTTGCTGGTGATGATTTGCATCTGCACCCAAATACTTGTTGTACATAGTTTTTATTGTTATGTTTACATCATATACACCTTGGCGTACTCCATCTGTAAACATGTTTCGTAAATTTTCTGCAACTGTACTTAACTGCTCTACTTGTCCGCCAATACCTGCTATGTTTATATCCATTATAAGTGCATCTTTTAGAGTAGCAACAACATCATATAAATGCTGTTCGTCCATTGTTAATGGATGATATGTTATAACTACTCCAGATAAATATGTTTTAGCTTCTTCCCACCAGCGTATAGTTCTACTACCGTTAGTATATATAGTAACACTTGATCCGTGATATGCTATACGTTTTATTATGTCTTCAAAATTTGGTATAGTAGTTACTTCGCCACCTAATAACTCCCAATGCATAAATCTGCCAGCGGCTTTATAGTGTTCTGAGATTTTATCGACTACTTTTATGTATTGTTCTGTGGACATCCATGGCTTAGTGCCATTATGTAGGATAGGTGGGCAGTAGTCACAACTGTAGTTACAGGTATTACCCATACTCCATTGTATTTGTACTGCTCGTTCTGGATCTGTAGTATGAGGTCCTTTGACCCAAAGTAATTTACTCATACTAGTATTTATCTAGGTTTTTAGTTTATGTACGATATCCGATAGTACTCGTTCTGTTGCCATATGGTCATAGTCTAATGGTGCATTTACTTTCTTCCATTCGGTATCTTCCCAAATTTTGCCCTTTTGTATCCAACTGTACACTTGCTTTAGGTCTGTGGGTACTGGAAAGTCTGCATGATGATTTATTATCACTTGCTTTGCCATTTCCTTTTTGTAACCAGGCTTTGTGAATCCGTGTGTTACTCCCATAAACTCTACGAATTCGCTGTTTGTTTCTTGTGCAAATAATTTACTTTTTTCTGCACTGGTCCAAAGGTCATCTGCACCATGATAGCATGTAACGTCCCAGTCTTTTGCTTTATAAAACTCTGGCTCAAAGGGCCATAAGTTCCCATAGCATAATGAAAAGAATGTTTTCTTAGGTAGTATTTCGCTATAGTGGGCAATAATATTTGCCACTGAGTCGGCACCCCAACTAAATCCTACAAATGCTACACGTTGTAAATCTATACCGGCGAACATATTCTTATGATTATCACATAAGAACTTGTATGCTTCAACTGTTTCCATTGCTCTCATCTTTGGACTTACATAACTGCTAAAGTCATTCCATCCAATGGCTTCCATGCTTCTGCCTGTAAAACTATCGACACATAATGTGGCAATCCCATGTTTACCTAAACTGTCTACAAATAAATCAGTATCGGCGCCAAGTCCACCTGAACCATGACTTATAATACATAAAGGTTGGTCACCTTTAAACTTATCTGGTATTGTTAATAGTGCTCCAACTCTAATTGGGGTATCGTCCCAAAAAATATTCTTAGCACTCTGTACATCAAAAATAACTCTTTTTACGTTGTTCACGACAACTCCTTAAATTTATCAAAATGCATATTCCAAACTACTTGTGGAACTCTATAAAATTCTGTTATACCTTCTGGTGTTGCTATGCCTTTCCTTTTCCACCAATTCTTTGCAACATAATCTGTTATAGTGTTTGCACTCCTAACATAATCATCTGCATAGGCTTTGTTGGCTAGTGTTGTGCCAAATGTTGCTTTACAATTAGACTGTTTCCAAGCCCAGTCACAATTAAAATACAGTAGACCATCGAACTCTGGCATTTCGCCTCTTCCATATCTGGTCATCCTAGTCATTGGTATATCTTCCATTGGTATTCTAGAGAGCCTAGTCCAAATACGATAGTATCCTTCTTTATACTCAGGCATATATTGTACGCCGGCTACAGCATATATTTTACTTGTTGGGATATGAATCATACAATGGTATTGTATTTCATCTACTTTCATTGCTTCAGGCGATTCGTTATTAACATATCCTAAGTCTTTTGCTACACGGCAAAATTCTTCCAATTGAGGAAGCCATTTTTTGCTGTACTTAATACAGCCTATTTTGCCATCAAAGAAAGTTCTTAAGATTTCTTTATTAGGTTTATCATCCATAATCCAACATCCAATTCATACCATCTAGTAGCGAAACTTAATCTTCTTGGATTTGCATGATGGTTGTTGTGTAAACTTTCACCCCATGTTAAAAATACCGCCCAAGGATTGTTTGTGCTTTTGTTATTCATTTTGTAGTCTGTGTATGTTAATCCTTTAATAGGGTAGTGACCTAGCCAGTTAACTATACCACTTATTACCACACTTAAAATACTTGCATTTAAACTTGCAAGTACATATCTGCCGCCAAACATATATCCGGTTATTAATCCAATAACTACCAAGTTCAATATGATTAACACATTATAATTTTTATGACACCACAATGCAAACGGATCTAATTGCTTTCTAATCTTAAACAATTCTTTTCGTGCAAATTCGTGATTCTCTTTGTGAAATATCCATCCAAATAATGAATACCATATACCTTTGGTTGGTGTATGTACATCTCTGTCCGTATCTGTATAAGCATGATGACTTCTGTTATGTATCAAACTCCATGTGACTGGTGAGCCTTGAGCTCCTTGGCAACCCCAAAATAACAATAACTTTCGTATAGTTTCTGATGTTTTAAATGTTCCGTGACTTAGTAATCTATGGAAGCCAACACTAATTCCATATCCACTGTATAAAAATGTAAATACAAATGTTGCTACCCATAAGTCTAAACTACCGTTAAATATACTCCAGCCTAAACTTGCAAGAGCTATGGGAAAAAATATTAAGTAAAATAACATTAGGATTTCTTTTTGAGTAAGTATTTTATAACCCACCCACTCATGTCTATTTCACTCCAATGATGGCTGTTGCTTTGTGCATTCCAATATCTGTGATGATTGTTATGTAGCATTTCGCCCCATGTAAGTATTGCACCTACTCTGTTGTTTACACTATTGTCTTTAGTTTCAAAGTTTTTATACCCAAACCAACTGTAATGACTTAGTGCTGTTACAGTACTTGTATTCATTAGTGTTGCCCATATACCAAACGCAATGCCGTATAGTGCAACTTGCCAGCCAAACAATAACCATGCTAATAATACTGTGCCGTAGTTAATTGCTAAGTGGTTGTCATTTAAGAACTGGTAGTATTTGTCGTTTACAAATCCACGCCTAATGTATGTGACTAGCACTCTTCTATCAATATGCTGGTCGAAATATTTTTGTTCCCTATGCCATGTTAAAAAGGCATGCCAAAATCCTTGTAGTGGACTATGTGGATCTCCTTCTTTGTCTGCGTTCTTGTGGTGCCCAGAGGTATGTATCATAACCCAAGGGAAGATTGCGCCGTATCCATTAAACACACTACACGTTGTCATTATACGTTCTTTCCATTTAGGCATCTCAGTACATGCATGACCCCAATATCTATGTAGTCCTACCGCCATTCCCACACATCCAAATAAGAAATATGTTATAAGACTTAGCCATAAGTAATTCCAATCGCCATTGTATGCCATAATAGGAATTATGCACCAACCGACTAGTTGTACCGGCAATGTGTAAAGCCAAAAGTTTGCTTTTGCTTTATCTTTAAAAAAGTTTGTTAAGGAATTCAAAATTCGTTTCATGGTATGCTTGTAACATCTCCTTCAGATTTGTGTCTACTTTTACTGTGTATTGTAAACTGGCATACTTTAACGTTAGTGGACTAAACGGTACTAGACGTTGGCGTAGCTCTCTATCATATTTATCATGACCGAAGTGACTTTTGAGTCTTTCTATGCCAATTAGCTTGTTTGTTGTCGGTTTAATGTCAAAACCAGCTTGTTTAATTGTACGCATCTCATATTGGTAATATCTGTGTGGTGCATTGTCAACAAATTCTTGTGTCGATGACTTTAATACTTCGCCATAACTTTGTGTAAACATCCAACTAGTATACATGTCAACATAATGCTCTTGGAAATTTGTGTATTCTAATCCATGGTGTTCAGCCGCATGTTCTTGTGTTACATGTGGAACAAATGGCATAAAGCCATTGTTCTTAGTTCTTGTCCAATCACTATTACTTATGTGCATCATAAATCCGGGATACACTACGCAACAATCTGGTAGCATAGAAAAGAACTTTCCAACTATAGTCATTTGCGGTTGTGTTGTTGGGAATGTTTCTCCGTGTAATTCAAACTCCTCACTATCAAAAAATGTAGGGACATCTATATGGAAAAGTTCGTACGGTATATTTCGTTGTTCGCAATATGCAATGGTGCAATCGTTTTCACGTTTGGTAAGGTCATTACTTAAAACTGGTATTGCGGCTACAAATGGAATGTCTGCCATTATAAAAGCCTGCATGGCTACCTGTGAATAGATATGTTGCACACTATAATCACACCATACATATAAATCTTTTGTGTATTTTTCTCTAATCGTTATTGCTGTCTTAACAGCTTCTTGCATTGGTGTGCTTGGTAATTGTGTAGGAGCATGTAAAAACATTTCTACATTTTGTCCACCGCCAAATTCACTAAAAGTTACACCTCTCATTCGTAACTCCTATATAAGTGTAAGTCGTTTAAATTAAAAGTTCTAATAAATGGGTCGCCTGGCTCTAATAGTTTAATAGGTCTTGCCATAGGCACCCAATACTCTCTTATAGTAAATGGTGGGGCATCGTATGGCTGGTTTAAATATTTTTGTTTACATTCTTCAAAGTCTGGCTTAGTGTCTGCATCAGCACTTATAATATGATACTCGAATAACTGTCCATTTATGTCTGCTAAAAATCTGTGGAACATCGGTACTTTAAATTTAAATGTGCCATACAGCCAACCACTTTGTGTATTAAATGTACAGCCTCTTGGTAGGGCTGTACCTAGTTCAATATTTCCTGGGCTTGTAAAATCTTCCAGTGGAACTCCGCCATACAATACACTTACTGTATCGCCTTCCCTAACTGGTAGTAAATGCTCTCCGCTAAAGTATCTCAAATTGGATACAGGGAGAAATTCATAATACTTAATTGCTGTGTTGGGCGTTTGTGCAAGTCTTAGAGGCCATGGCGCACTACGAATAGTACTCTCGCTATAAAATCCTAAACTGTAATCTAGCTCTAAATTCTTATTAATCATTAGTTCGCATACTATGTGTGCCGCTTCGTGAGTATTAGTTACATCAGGAACAGTTACATCATATATGTCTATCCAGTTGTGATAATGTCCGTTGTATTTGTTTCCGCCTACTCTAATTACTCCGTCTACTGCAACTGGGCTTACATCTGTTATAGGCAAGTCTGCATTTCCGCCACCACAAACAATTAAAAATCCAGCTTCTAATAGTTTTTTAACACGGTAATCTAATATATAGTTACGGTCTGTGGTCCAACTAAAGCATACTATATGGGGCTCTGTCATGCTCAGTAGGTCAAGTTTTTCTATAAGTGGCGCAAGTGTGTCTTCGGTTGTAACGTTGGTGTATGACGTTGTATGAGCTTCGTATACGTCGATATACGGCATATCAGCATTGCTTTGCATACTTAGTATGTCATAGTTACTTGTTATGTGATTAATTGTGCTGTAATCGGTCAAGTTCAAATCAATAAGATATGTGTCATGTTTAAATGTTTGAATTATCTCAACTGGAAAAGTTGAAATATCTATCGAGGTGTTGAATTGAATTAACAGCATAGTTAATACTTATCTGTTTTCAGGTTGTATTATCCGGAAAATACGGTACTAGAGCCAGTAGCGGTATGCCCACATGTAGCAGGATCGCCTTTTCTAACAACTCCTTTACCTTGAGCAAAAACTGATGTACTGGATTTAACTATAACTGGACTAGTGTGTGGAGGTTTGCCGTGAGGTGCAACTTTGTCGCCTAGTAAACTTGTTCTTGCGCCTTCAGTGAATACCGTACTTGCTCCGGTTCCTAATATGGACCCTTTTGCTGTATCTTTTCCGACTCTAGTTACTCCTGGCATAGTATTATTTATCTTATCTTAAAACTTGATTCAATAATATGTACATCAGATTCTATTGCATTTAATACTTGTCTGGCTACTTGGGCCGGTTTCATCATTACAATACCTTCCCCAAATTCTGTTGTAAAATCTGTTTCTGTAAAACCTGGTTGCAATATTGTCATTTTACATAAAATACTTAAATCTAAATGTTTTAAAATAGTTTGTTTATGTAACTCTTTTTTAGTTATTCTATAAGTATTTGAGTAGAGAGCATCTTCTGTATCTGCATCAACATGAGTCTTATACTTCATTAGCGATCCCATGTTTAGTATATGCTTGTCTTTGTCATCGTGCCACTCATCTATTATGTCATAATACATTTGTAGTTGACTATCATCGCTGTTGCCGGCCCAAGCATTATTAATAAACACATCACAATCCTTAGATTGTTCTATTATGTATTGTCTATTTTCTGGTTTGGAAATATCATGCTCTATATCAAACTGTAGCACGTTGTAGTCATTCAGCAGTAACAAGTCTACAATCGCTTTACCAATGCCATTTGCTGATCCTGTTATCGATGCATTTTTCATATCGTTATAACGAGAACCCTTTTAGTGTATCGTTATCAATATCTTGCTTAGTACCACCAATAACATACGAACTAATTTCGGTCTCCTGTGGTGCAACTTGAACACTACTTCCTGCTATCCAGGACATTGTCCATGGTAGAGGGTTTGTTCCAGTATTGTAATCTGATGATATGCCTACTGCTCTCATTCGTTTGCCAGCAATAAACTCTACATACTGTTTTAACAGTTCTGCATTAAGTCCAATAATGCTACCATCTTTAAACAAGTAGTCAGCCCATGTTTTTTCTTGCTCAACTGCATCAACAAACATTTGCTTACATTCGTCTGCTGTCTCTTCTTTAATCTTAGCAAAGTCCTTGTCTTCTAACGGCAGTAACTTCAGCATTTGCTGTGTACTTGCCAAGTGGACGTTTTCATCTCTGGCAATTAGTTTAATAATTTTAGCATTGCCTTCCATTTTTTTAAGTTCTGCAAAGGCCCAACTACATGCAAAGGATACATAAAAACGTACACCTTCTAAAATGTTAACACTCATTAAGCATAACCAAATACGTTTTTTGTGTTCGTATTCATCGTAACTTGCAAGACCACGTTTTCGTAGGTCGTTGTAATCCATTAGTCTATCATAGTTTGCTGATATGCTATCTGCACAATCAACAATCTCTTTAATGTCTAGTAATTCGTCAAACACCTTACTTGGATTCGAGAAGACATTTCTAATAATATGTGTATAACTTCTACTATGTATGGTTTCACTGAATGCCCAAGTCTCAATCCATGTTTCTAATTCAGGCAGACTTACTATAGGCAAGAAAGCAAGATTAGGTGAGCGTCCTTGTACACTATCAAGTAATATCTGTCTTTTAAGATTACTTGTAAAAATGTGTCTTTCAAAGTCTGTTAAGTCTTTAAAGTCTTTAGCATCTTTTAAAATGTCTACTTCTTCTGGTCGCCAAAAGAATCCTAACTGCTTATCGGTTAGTTTATCAAATTGCTTGTACTTTAGTACATCATACCGTTGGATATCCACATGCCCATCGAGGAACATTTTGACCTTATTGTGGTCACGTTTTTTATTTGCCTTAAATACTGACATTATATTTTACAACTGTCGCAATCATCTTCTTCTATTTCCGTAATTGGTAATGGATCATCTTTATTGATGTCTATCTCGCCTTGTCCGTCATGTGTGTTATTGTAATACAATTGCTTGCCACCATATTTATAAAAAGTGATAATATCTTGTAGCAATACACTCATAGGAACTTTATCGTCTTCGTAGTGTTCTGGATTGTATGATGTATTTACCGAAATGCCTTGGTCTATATACTTCTGCAATACAGCCATAATTTTTAAGTAACCTTGTGGCGACTTCTGATCCCACAGTAGGTCATACTTGTTTTTCAGTCTTGGGTAACCTGGTACTACTTGCTTTAATACACCATGCTTACTTTGTTTAATACTTACAAAACTGCGGGGTGGTTCAATACCGTTTGTACTGTTACTAATTTGTGCTGATGTTTCAGCTGGCATAAGTGCCATTAGTGTTGAGTTACGAATGCCGTATTCTTTTAAACTTGCTCTAAGTCCTTTCCAATCCATACGTTCTTTGTGTTTAACTAATTCGTCAACATCTTTCTTGTACGTTTGGTTAGGTGTAATACCGTGTCCGTATTTTGTTTCCATATTCTTAGGACATGCACCTTTTTCTTGTGCTAGGTCGTTACTGGCTTTAATAAGTCCATAACTCCATGCTTCTGCCCATTCATCAATTAATTCAAAATCTGGATCTTGATATGATGTATTATTTTTAGCTAACCAGTATGCAAAGTTAATAATGCCTACGCCTAATGGACGTCTGTTCTGAGTGCTTAGTTCTGCCGCTCTAACTGGATAGTCTTGATAATCTAGTAGCTCGTCTAATGCTCTAACGGCTAAGTTAGTAATTTTATGCATTTGCTCTGGTGTTTTAATAACACCCCAATTAACCGCACTTAATGTACATAAACTAATCTCACCTTCTTCATCGTTAATATCATTTAACGGCTTAGTGGGTAAATCAATCTCACAACATAAATTACTTTGGTGTATGGGTGCTAAGTCTTCAATAAATGAACCATGTGTGTTTGCATGGTCGACATTCATTAAGTAAATTCTACCTGTGTCTTTTCTTTCTGTTACAAAAGCACTAAACAAATCAATTGCCGGAATGCTTTTCTTTTTAATACTTGTCATACGTTCTGCTTTTTCGTATAACTCTTTAAATTTGTCTTGGTCTTCGAAGAATGCATCATACAGCCCAGGAACATCTTTAGGCGAGAACAATGTAATACTTCCACCACTTAATAGACGCTCATACATTAACTTGTTAAACTGTACGCCATAGTCCATGTGTCTAACGCGGTTGTCTTCTGTGCCTTTATTGTTTTTAAGTACGAGTAAATCTTCTACTTCTAAATGCCATAACGGATAGTATAGTGTTGCCGCGCCACCTCTTACTCCACCTTGTGAGCATGATTTAACTGCTGATTGAAATAGTTTAAAGAACGGAATAACTCCTGTGTGCGTTGCATCTCCATTTCTAATTGGCGAGCCAATTGCTCTAATACTTCCTGCACCAATACCAATACCTGCTTTTTGACTAACATACTTAACAATAGCACTTGTTGTTGCATTCAAACTATCTAAACTGTCGCCAGTCTCAATAAGTACGCAACTGCTAAACTGTCTTTGTGGAGTTCTAACTCCTGCCATTACTGGCGTAGGCAAGGAAATTTTAAAAGTACTGATAGCATCATAGTAATCTTTAACATACTTCATTCGAGTATCTGCAGGATACTTGCCAAACAATGTAGCCGCAATCATCATGTATGCTACTTGTGGTGTTTCGTAAAGTTTACCTGTGCTTCTATTTTGTACTAAATACTTGCCACGGAATTGTTCCATAGCCGCATAAGTTAAAAACTCATCTCTGTTATGGTCTATGAATGTTTGTAGTTCATTAATTTCGTCTTTAGTATATAGCTCTGTAAATTCGCTATCATAAAACCCAGCACTAATATTATCGTCAATAATATCGCATAAGCAAGGTGGAGTAAATGTTCCGTACACTTGTTTACGCAAGTGATAGTTAATTAATCTACCTGCTACATATTGATAGTTAGGACTCTCTTCAGATATTAAATCAGCGGCACTTTTAATAAGTGTTTCCTGAATGTTTTCAGTTACAATTTTATCAAAAAATTGTATCTGTGAATGAATCTCAACTTCACTAGCACTTACACCTGTAATCCCTTCACATGCATACATTACTACTCTGTGTAACTTGTCTATGTTTAAGTCTTCTGTCGTGCCGTCTCTTTTTATTACCTGCATTGTTTGTGTGCCCAATATATGTTTCTGCCCTGTAGATTGTTTTACTGCATTATAGCACATAACTGTGCAATGTCAACTAAATTTTAAACTAAAGGTATGTGTAAGTTTCTTAAATCAACTAATGTAATATAATGATTCTTAGCTTCATTAGATTCCATTGCGGTTTGAGGGTCTAGATTATACATCATTGAGTTGTATGTAAACACTGCGCCGTCTCTTCCATTCATGTTATTACTTATCACTTTCCAACTTACAAGTTCTGGTTTTAGGTAATTTAGATGACCTAAAGTTTGGTACATTAGAATGGATATAGATGTGGTATCAAAGTGACCTTGTTCAATAAGATCGAACGGTTTGGGCCATGTGTCAGGAGAGTAATAATCGAGGTATCTGTTGTGAGGTTTTATAGCGCCAAACCGTTCTACAATGGCATCCATTGAAAGATTTGACTTTCGTAACTCCCTGAATTGCTCAAGGCGAGTCTCTACTGTAGTGTGTTTTTCAAACATATTTTAGTACGCTTTGTTTAGAATGATTTCCATCTTCTAGTAATATACTTCATAGTAACGTTACCAGGAGTTGGACTAATTGAAACATTTGAATTAACTGTAACTGTGCCACTTGCTATGCCGGCTGTAAATTGTACACCGTCATTTATTGTAACACCGGAATCACCATATTCTGTGCCTACGTCTTGTATAATAACTGTGCCTGCTCCGGCATCTGCGTTTGGATTAGCTGTGTATTGCAACGTACCAATTTTATTATAAAACAATCCACCGCTCATTCTAGCATCAATAACATAATCAATCATCATAGTATCAATAATAGTAGAGTCTGTGCCTAATGAACTAACAGGCGATTCGCCTGCAGTTACTAAAGTTATTGAATTTGGTTCACTGTATTCTGCTGTGGCACTACTAGCCGCTGTGGCTTCATTAGTTAACAATTCAATATTAGTCTTAATAGTAGTTAAGCCTTTAATATTTGCATTTGTTTTTTCAAAGTATAGTTTGTTAACTAGCTCACTAAAGTTGCCGGCTTCTTCGTGTCCATCAAAATCAATTTCACCTGTAGTGGAATTAATATCTAAATTGTATGTCGGAAAAGGATTACCCGATTCGTACTGGTCGTTCATATAAACTGTACTTAATACGTTAGGCTCGTGTTCTGCTGTAAGTAATTTTAGCCAGTTTTCAAATTTTGCTTTAACAGTTTTTGTGCTCTTCAAATACTTATGTTGAGATCCTACTGCTAGTGTATCAGCGAGTGCTAAGTTAATACCTAAGTTGCCCCAAGAATCTATCCCATCATTTGGATCATTGAATAAAACATATTCTGTTTGGTCACTACTTCTAACGTATGTAGTGTCTGTACTACCAGGAATAAGTGACGCCTTAATCCAATTGCCATGTGCATTAATATCTGCTACAGCACTATTAAGTGTCTTATCGCCACTGGCAGGAGCCAGTCTAATTGTTACAGCTGGTGTAACTCCGACGTTTGCTGTAATGGCTGTTAGTACTGGACTAAATGTTCCTGTAACAGTTTCTGCTACGTCTCCACTAGCAACTTCAAATGTATTTGCGCCAGCATTAATAACTGGTGTTGATGTTCCAGCGGGTGTTACAGTTCCAACTGCTGTACTAAATGTTATGTTTTGTGCTGTTGTTAATCCGTTTTTAGCGGATGTTACAACTACGTTTGTTCTACTTGCATTGTTGAATGGCACAACTGTTAAGTTATCTGCTTTGTCGCCTGTTACTGTGCTACCAGTATTTGCTACTGTAAAAGTAGTTCCAGTTACGGCGGTAATTGCGTATGGGTTACTTGTAAATTCTGTTGCATTAGTTCCTGCAAAGTCTACATAGTTGCCAATCGCTAATCCGTCTACATTACCTGTAATAGTAAGTGTTGCTCCGGATCCTGTTGATGTAACTGCTCTAGCAACTGTAAATGCGTTTGCTGGAGTGTCAACTATAAATGATGCTGTTGCAACATCTGTTGTGTTCTTAATTGGTAAAATCTTTTGGTGTAAGTACCCTGCTTCTGTAATGCCTGCGGCATTTAAACCTTCTATGTAAACATACTCATATGAACCGTTAGTAGGATTGCTACCTTGATGTGCTAATCCTAGTACTGTAGTACCAGATGTAAATGTAATTTCTGTTCCTGCTACTGTTGATGTTACAAAAGTTCCAGAATATTTTGAGGCATCATATGTTGCACTTCCGCCATAATAACTTACGTCTGATGGATTCTTAGCGGCAATAACATTACCAACTGTTATGCTGGCTATATTTGCTATACCTGATCCTGTACCTACTACATCAATATGTTTTGATGCTAATCCAATATACCCTGTGCCCACTTCACCATTAACAAAAATATTGTTATGGTCCAGCTTTTGCCAATCTTGAATACCTTTGTTGGCATAAAAACCTGTTGTAGTTGCTCCGTTAGTAACTCCGACAGTGGTTGTTAATAAAGCAACAACATGAGTGTTGCCGTAGTATGTAATACTTACGTCTTGGCTGTTTGCTGGAGCACTTCTAAAATTAATAATATGATCTGAAGCTGAACCACTACCACTTATAAAGTTGTAATCGAACGCCGCATTAACTGTAGCGCCTGTACCATCGTCATCACCAGTCTGTAATTTGCCACCAATAGTAACAGTTAAGTTCTCTGCATTAAAAGTGCTGTTGGTTGCGTTTTGGTTAATAGATGATACTAGTGGACTTGTTGGTGCTGTAACATTAGCCGGGAATACAGTCCTTGTTGCTGTAGTGCCATCCGAAACAGTATAAGTAGAACTTGTTGTTGGGTTCCAGCTTATTTGCTTTGTTGCACTATTAAAGTTACCAGATCCTTTAGGGAATCTAATGTGTGGTACTTCAAACTTAACAATTTGGCTATTAGCTAAAGACTTAGTTAAATCTTGTGCATTCTGTGTAGTTTCAAATACAACTTGTTTGTTGTATGTGTTACTTGTTGCATCTGCCGTATCGGCACCAATATAAACTTGTCTGCTATCAGTTGCAAACCCGATTTCTCCAGGTCGCAAAGGTTGAGGTAACTCCTGCTTCAGACCTCGTCTTTGCTGGATTCTCGAAATTATTACTTTTAGATTTGCATCGTCGCTGTGTGACACTATTAAACTCCAATCATTTGTTAATTGTATTTATCACTTTTACACAATTAAATTTTGATTATAAGTTTACCTTTGCCATATGCATTGTATAAATCGCTATATACAGCTGGAACTTGCATAATTCCGGTAACTGTATGCTGTTTAAATTTAAAGTCTGTGTATTTGTCTTCCATATAATTATGGAAGTGAGCTAATAAGGATTCTTTATAGTTGTTAACTGCAAATCCTTGAATGTTTACGTTCTTGTATATGGTTCCTAATAAGTTTGGGCCTGGTCCCATGTGTTGTGTATAAGTTTTCATTAATCCACACAATGCTATTGTACCGTTAAGTTTCATATTTGATATAGCATTAAGCAAATGAACATTATCCACATTTTCATGATATGCATCAAATCCGTCTGGTACTAACTCTTTGGTTGCCTTATCCAATCTATCAATAGTTGTATTACTTGACACTATAGCTTTCACACCTAATGTTTCTAACCAGTCGGCTTTTTCTTGTGTGCTAGTATACCCTATAACTGTACAATCTTTCTTTAATGCCATTTGAGCAAGTAGCACACCTACTGTTCCAGAACACCCACTAATGCCTACAGTCATGCCGGGTTCAAGTTTCATAATTTCAGTCATGCTAACCCATGCTGTTTTACCTGGTGTACCCAATACACTTAAATATAAACTTGGATCTATATCTTGCCATGGTACACGTTGTATCAGATCATCTTCATCTATTTCCGCAAACTGTCTCATTCCTTTTCTATGGACCACAACATCGCCAACCTCAATGTCTGTTCTATTACTTTTTATCACAACACCCACGGCATCATCTTCCAAATGTTGTCCAGGCTGTATACTGGAACTAAGCATAGGTTTTTGATTGGGGTTAATTGTTAGGAAAAAATTGTGTACAACACACTCACCGGTTATAATATCTGCGAACATTTCGAGTATGTTCGGATTGGCATCAGCTAGAGGTTTTGACGATATAGTCCAATACTTAGAAAGCATTACAAAATGCTATTATAATATAATTCTAGACGTTTTGTCCATTCTAAACAATAGTTGTCAAACTCTTCACCTTCAATAATGTATTCTTTAAGTTCAACATCTCTGCTAACCATAAGTATTACACCTTTACGAATATTAGTTCCGTACATCTCGTTATGTGCCATTGCATAAGCACAACATTGTAGGAAATAATCTTGTACCCACTTAGTAGGTTTAATTTTTTTACTTGTTTTGAAATCTATAATTGATTCTTGACCATTATGCATTCCGACACAATCTGTAGTTCCAGCATAAAGACCTTTAGCAATGAGACCAACTTCAGTACCCCAAACTTCATCAACGTCTTTAAATCCTTCGTTAATCATTAAGTTTGTCATATCCCTTGCAAGAATACTTACAAAGTTATTACCTTTGGGTTCCCATTCTTCGCCTAGTATATAATTTTCTAAAGCATTATGTACTTTAGTTCCTAAGCCAGCCGCTTCATTACTTACTCGTGTTGCTTCAGCATCGCCTACACGTTTACGCCAAGCAATTAAGGCTGTTTTGTCTGCTGTTTTATCTAGTACTGTAGTAACACTAGGTACTGGAACATTATCATCTCCTACATACATTCTGCCTGTTGGAGTAGTTGTCCTGTCTAATTTCTTATATTCTATTTTTTCAGTTAATAGCATTAAATAATCCTGCAAAGTTTTGTTGTGTAACATCACCGTAGTGGACACCATCTGCCCCTTTATCTACTAGTTTGTCCTTATTTTGCTTTATAAACTGTATACTGTTACTACAGATTATTTTAAGCTCTATGTCATTTACATCACAAAAGTACTGTAAATGCCCAATACTTCTGTTAGTATACAGCATTTTAGTAGGTATGTCAACCATTTTATAACGATCTGCGTTGTCTCCATACGGCATTAATGCTTGTACTTTACCATCTTCTTCTATTAGCATTCGTTCGCCATGCGGGGCAAACAACAATAGCTTCTTATAAGGATTCTCTTTATAAATGCCTATAGCAACGTCACACATGTCGTGTACTGTTGCTCCTGGTATTCCTGCATTGTAACAGTTGTCTATGAGTGTGGGCCATGGTGTAGAAGAGCCTATACCAAATGTATGACTGCACCCTACTGCTAGAGTATAATCAGAATAACTTTCGAGTTCCACATCTCTGTGCCAGAGACTGTTTAGTATATATTCTATTTTACCCGAAGTGTCTGTGAAAAATTCTTTGTGTGGAATGTGGCGTTCATAAATCGTTGCACGACTTACTATTGCTTCCATTGTTTTGCTTATCTGCATTTATATATTTATTAAATGCTGTGCCATCCTATCGTGCCATTCTGAACCGAAGTGTATTAAATCCCTTGCGGTGTGTTTGTAAAATGTAGTGGGGTCATCTTTACTATCGTTTACAATTTTAATATTTTTATGCATGTGTTGAAAAATAAAATACCAGTTAGGTATGTGTAGATTCTGCTCACCGCACCAGCCAACATGCATAAACGTATTTGATTCATACATTCTTAATTCGATGTCGTTGACAGCACAGAAATTAATTATGTTTTGTATTGCTAACCATCTATACATCTGTCTAGTATTGATATTTAAAACTTCTGGAGCATGTTTAAATTGCTCTAAATAATAATGTGCTCCATTTGTTATGCCTTCAAAGTATCCAGCATCTGACACTCCGGTCCAACGCTCTGCATGTGGTATGCATACATACGCCTTTTTAAACTTTCTAGAGTCATACATACTTTGCATCATTAAGTATACATCTGTAAGATTACCTGAGTGTACTCCTGCATTGTATATAGGCAAATCTTCTTTTAATTTGTTGTGCCATAACTCTTCTGCAGGCATGCCTATACCAAATGTGTTACTATCACCGAACGCAGGAATGTATTCATTGTCTCCCAAGTCATCGAAACTCATTTCGTTTCGCATACCGTAATTATTAATCTTATAAGATAGTGTCGGGAATTGGTCAAACCACTCTCGGCTGTTTAAACCAGTTATTTCGCTAAAACGTTTTTCTTCTTTTTTACCACGGTTTAAAAATGCAGGCGTATTCTGACTCCTAGCCGACAGTGATGCGTTAATACCATTGCTGATGTCATTTGGTATATCAAAATTTATATACGGAATTTCTATAGGTAGGTCATCTACTCGTATTGAGAATTGACTGTCTAGTGTTTCTATGAGTGGTCGGAATTGCTCGTGTATTTGTTCTATCTTGTATGCTTTAGGATCTCCGCCTCTTGTTAATGCTTTAACCATACTAAGACTAATTTCTTTATGTGGGGCATTAAATTTTTCAAAGATCTGAATATCTAAATGCGAGGCATAATCTGTTGTATGTTTGATGTGTAGTCCTCTAATTATTTTAAATTACATAATTATTTATACTGTTGGTTAATCTAATACTTTAAATCTTAGTTGCACATAGATTATTAGTCTATCGTTATCTTCCGAGTGGTCTATACTATGTGTCGTGGAACCATCGTTTAGCCAAAATACTCCTTCGCCCTTAGTTGTCGGAGAATCTACCATGCTGGCTTGAAATTCTGTACTAGTAGTATTATCTATAAGATTGCAAACGAATGTACCAAAATATATTCTAGTATCTACATGGCCATTTATTTTCATACCTTTAATATCTTTTGCAATACTGCACTCGACATCTAGTTTTCCCTTTAGCCATTCACTGGGTTTCGAATAGGTATTATGTCTATTATATTGATAAAGGTCTGTTAACATATCATGGTTTTTTCTTTGCAGAAACAATTTATCTAAATGTGTTAATATATTATCTTCACTAAAAATATTAAACAATTCCCTGATAGACCGATGAGTTTTATGCTCATCATGAGGGAACATATAGTGATAATACCAAAATCTACGTTGCTCTGGTATGTCATCGCCAGACTTGCCGGTGGCATCTTTAATCCATTGGTCCTCTTCTAACAGAGATTCATCAAATTCTTTTATTTTAGGAACTTCAATCTTCCAGACAGGAAGATGTGAGATACTCGGTGAGAGTAAATTAAAATTAATTTGCCTCACTATTTATTGGGGTAGGGAAGAGTTAACATCCGCCATAGCCTGATCACCTGCCATGTTATGTACGTCAACTTGTGGTTCTATATCTCCAGTTATTTCTGGATCTAGTGATCCTTTTGGAGTTATGCTATTAGCATCAACATTAGTTACTGCATCCATGTCTGTTAATGCTTTTTGTAATTCATTAACACTTAACAAAAAACCATCACTTGCTAGTGCTTGTCTAAATTCTTCTGTGGGGATAGTCGACTGCTCGTCTGAGATGTACTGGGCCAAACGGTCCATTACAACACTTTGTAGGTCATCGAAATATGCTTCCAGTAAAAATACTTCAGCAATTTTCACAATTAAATCTCTACTGGTGCTCTACCTAGTGGCTCATCTTCTGGGCCAGCCGCGGCAGGTTCTGTAGTATCCATAGCCATGTCGTCAATGCTTGGCTCTTCAGTTGGCATTGGCTCTTCAACATCAGCAAGTCCCATATCTCCACCAGGTGCGCCTAACGGTGCATCACCAGTAATTTGTGATATTGCTGTTTCCATTGCATCCTTAGTAGCCTTTGTTGCTTCTAAGTGTGCTGATAATGTTGTACCCATTTGTGAGTTAAAACCAGAGGCTACTTCCGCTCCCATTTCTGCTCTCATTTGGTCAGCAATTGCAGGAACATCTTCGTTCTGCATTTTGCCTAATCTAGCAATCATATCTTGGATATCGTCTGCTAAGGCTCTTGCCGCCATAACAACTTCTGCTTGTTCTACATCTACTTCTTCTGCTAACATGTTATCGATGATGTCATCGAACATGCCTTCTTTTTTGGCATCTTTAGCCGCTTTCTTCATTGGCTCTTTTTTGTTGCCATCTTTGTCTAGGTCTAAAAAGTCAGGCTTATTTGCTTCGCCTATTTTTGCACCAAACATTTGGATGCCACTTGTTAGTGCATCTTCTTCTAAACTATTTAAAAATCCAGCTACTGAATCTCTGCTCTTACCACTTACTGATGCAAACATGTTTAACTTTTCTTCGATAGCATCAATGCTTGAAGGATCAGTTAACTCTACACCGCACTCTTTTGCTAATGCACTAAGTAAGTTCTCACCTAAATCTGTGCTTGGAGCTTCGTACATGCCTTCATGTGTTGAACCACATGACTCATAGTAGTCTTTAGCCGCTTTTAAAACTATTGGTAATACAAAATCATCATCATACGCAAATCGGGAATCTTGTCTGAATCTGTTCATGCATTCTGTACTAGCTTCGTCCATTGTATAACCACTGTCCATTAATTGCTTAACAGTTTCTTGGACTTCATTCTTCATGCCTAATGCCGCAGGACCTTCTGCGTACATGCCTTCTGCCATCATAACATCAATAACATCTTTAACACCTAGATACTTTGCATAGTCTGGGTCTAAGTTAAATTTCTTATTAGTATTTCGTAATGTAATGACTTGCATTTCAGCTTGTTCTCTAACTGATTGAAGTTCGTCTTTAGTGTGGAAGCCGCCGACTTTAACGCCATGTGCTTCTTGTAGGTATTTGTTAATCTTTGCAATCTTTGTTGCAGGAGATTGATTAAAATTTGTTATTTTCATAGTATATCCCGATATTATAAATTTGTTAATTGTATTTATCAAATAAGAAGAATTTTTTAACGAAATGTTGCTATGTTTGTAACACCCTGTGAATAATGGGTCCTGTTAATGTATAGACTGCTAATATATTCGTCTTTTAAATACAAATATTTGCCATAAGCATCTTGCTCTCTGGCTTCAATTATACACATCTTATCAAAATCTTCAGTAACTTCAAGTGAGTGTTTGTAAAATCTAAGATCCATTATCAATTTATCAATACCTTTTTGATGCTTAGATACTGTTAAATTTAGTTGCTTAATAAGTACTGCATGGTCTTTTATAGATGCTTTATTTAAAATATCTTTAATTGCATCAGCGGCTTCTTCTATACTTATATCGGTATATGTAATACGCCTATTCTTACTATCAATTACTTTATAAAAAGATTGCTTAGAACCAGAAACAAAATACAAACCTTTATTTGCTACATTGTTTACTGTAGTTTCCAGTTTAGTTAAAAGTTCTTTTTTCTTTTTAGCCGTAAGTTTCTTAGGCTTGAGGGAAGGCTTTGTATTTGATTTTACCATTTTCTTTCACCTTTAATACTACACCTCTTTGGCGTAGTTGGGTTGCTGAGTAGAGCTCAGATTCATTTAAGTCACACTCATATATACCGTTTTCGTGACGCAATCTGTCAAAGAACTGGAATTCTTTTGAGTGGACTATCGTGGAGCCATTTTTTGATTGCAAAATTCTCATAAATTATCTCTTTATGATTGTGGACTTAGTAGTTGTTTCTGTCTTTGGTCCAGGTTTCTTTTTGCCGCCAATTTTTTTAGGCTTCTTAGGTCGTTGGACTACACGCTGAATATCACTAGTTAATGGCTTTACCACTGTAGCTACTGATCCTGCGGAAGTCATTCCTCCCATTGATTCATTTACAAATATTTCACTAATCTTCATACTTGTATTTATGCTATTAACTATATAATGGCTGTTTTAAACCGGGGCGATATTTAAAGTATCCCTCTAAACTTTCTAGACCGGCGGTCTTTAACCCATGTACTCGCTTATTAAATAAGTTATAATTATGTACAACATCTATGGCTATCTTATCATTAAGTGTTTGCCATGCAATAGGGTTTGCTTTAGTGCGTTTAAGTGTATTCAGTGCATCTATTATACGATTAATTCTACTAATAATGTTATTATCTACATTCATTTGCTTGTTATCTATGATATAATCAAAAGTATTATATCCTAATTCGTTAATGTAATTATATACGTTAGTAGGGCCTAACACAATAAACGGCTGACACATAATAATAGGCTTATATATTTTTTCTGATACAAACAAATTATTATCAACAACTGATTCCGTTACTACGTTTATATCGCAATCAAATAAGTTATTAATAAATTCTTTATCTGCAGACAACTCTTTCATATGAATGCTGTTCTCACTAGGATGGTCTAATATAATAGGGTATTGTTCTTCTAACTTATCTAGCCATTTTATACCAATTTTAAAATCTGCTTTAGTAATTGTTTGTTTAATCAATTCTTCACTTAAATACGTTATAGTATCACCATATAGCCGGTCATATGGCACTCTAGGACTACTACAGAAGCCGTCTAAGCCGCTTTCTACTATCGCTCCGAGCAATAGTGCTCTATAAGGCTTAGGTGCATTATTTAAGCAACTAAAAAGAAACTGTTTAGATAAGTTCATTTCGATATCAAATACTTCTGCTTCTTCTTTGAATAATAATGGTGCCAACATGGGTTGTAGTTCTTCATGCAAATCGGTCATAGCATCTTCTAAATAATTATCAGCCGTAAATGTAATAAAGTTAGTATAAGGTGTTTTTGATTGGAGGTCATTTATATTTGTACTGCTATTACAATAATATGTTTTAGTAGAATCTAATTCATAATGCCCGACTACTTGTGATATGAACTTAAACATGTAATCATCACAATGCCCTTCAGCACTATTATCAAATACTATAACCGATTCTACCTGTTGCATGTATTCTGGTATTAACGGTTTGCAAGTATATCTGTATTGTTCCCATATCTCATATAATTCTTTAGATCCAATCCCATCAAGACTAATTACATAAATTGTTTTAATGCCTTTATGTAACTTATTTAACGGTTTCCAGTAATTAGACAACTGTGGGCACATTCCGTACAACGAAGTTCGGGCATGTGTTGGTACATGTTCTAATAAGTTAGCCTTATTACAACTGTATAAAAAATTAATAAACGGATTTTCAATGTCAGCAAATTGCATAACACTATTTAACAAAGATTTGTTAAGAATCTATCCAAAGATGGCTACGATCTCTATGCTTAACCGTGCCCATTGTAGCATAACTGTCGTACAATGCATCGTCTACTAATCTACAATGCACATTTTTTGGAGCATATTGTCCTACTGCAATAGGGTGGTATTCTAGCCAGTTAGTAACAATAAATGATCCTTTAAATTGTTGCTTTATCTGTTCCATACAAGGATCAAACTGTGCTGGTAATATATGCTCTAAACTTTCTACCATTAAAATAGTATCAAACTTACTATAATCTATTCCTTCTACTGAATGTAAAGGCATATTAATAAGATTAATAACTGGCAATATAGAACAAGTACTCGGAAAGTATTTTCTTGCTGTTTCTCGTAGGTACTCTTGGGCATGTTCGCCTGGCTCTACGACCACAATAGTTTGTTGTGCGCCTAGTTGCCTTGATATTTCTGCAAGTACCGTTACTACTTCTAATCTGCCGCCGCCTATTTCCAATATATTTTTAGGTACTCGAGTATAGTTGTCTTTAATAAAATCTATTTGGTCTTGGGCAGAGTATACTGTTGTGATATTACGTGGATCGTATATTTCTGGAATCGTTGTTATGAGCCCGTTGCTCGTCAGTAAGTTTTCAAATCTATTATGTTTTTTAACTTGAGGGAAAGTTTCTATTAGTTTAGAATAAGGAATACCGTATGCATAACCTATTGCGGCTAAGGCATCACCAAATTTTAACATGCCTTGTGAGTAACTAAGTCGTCCATCACTAACATCCATAGTTTGTTTACTATAAATCTTACTGTAGTCTAACACCCTTACTTAAATCCGAATGCAAACTTGCCGCCAATTCTTGAACTGTAATAATTTTTACTACCGTCAATTTCTACTGTGCCTTGGAAGTTTGGTGGATAAACAGCGTCCCACCCTGTTACTCTAGCATCTTGTCCGTTTTTACCCATCTTACAATATAACTGCACAATGCTTGATTGGTTAAGGAATGCTACACACCCTTGTCCAAACTCTGGCCCTGCTTCGTTGATAAGTCTTGTTACCTTCTTAGCAAGTAGAGCCACTAGTGCATATCCTACATTAAAGCCTGGAACATCTTGTCTAGGGGTTCCGTAATTAAATAACTCAGTAGCCGCTGGACTAATACCTGCATAGTCTTTTTTGCCTTCTTTAATATAGCCGTTTACTTCTTGTTCTAATCCTTGTGGCAGTTGTTGATAAAGTTCTGCTAATCTAAATGGCCCGTCTTTTGCACTATTACTCTGTACAATGTTAACAATATTAACCGTGGTTTGGTATTGTGCTTTCATTTCATCTGGCGCTTTAGCAATCGCATCATATATGTTCTTAACACTTGCTTTTGCTCCTTTACCGCCTTTACTACTAATACCTACTCTAGTACCGTCCGGTGCTGTGAAGTAACTATCAACTAGTGGAGCATTCATTGCCATGGGCCAAAATATACTGCAACTTCCCCATGGTTGACCACTTAGTAAATCATCTCTAGCGGCATCTGCCTGTCCGCCTACCATTTCACTCATAAGTGCTACTGGTCCCATAATCTCACCAAAGTAATCTCTTAATGCTGGTAAGTTTGATATTTGCCCTGTAAATTCTGGATGTTGTTGGGTATGTATAGTTTCAAGTGCCGCTACTAATGAATCAGATAGCTCTGTACCAGCCGAGTTTGTCTTCACTGCTTGTATGACTTCTATGACCCCGTTAAAAGGATCATCTGTCTTAATCAAGTGCTGTGGATCAATTCCTATATCTAACTTGAGTGCTCCAGAAGTTTGTAACTTCCACCCAATTGGTACTTGGTTGTTACCCCATTTACCCATCATGTCTGCTGTCTTTTGTTTAAAGTATCTACCCCAGTATGTTATTTTATCATCTAACATAGGATCAGTTAATGTTGCTAGTCCGAATGCTAAACTGCCATTGTTAGGCTTATTAGTCCACTCTATTTGTATATTGTTTTCTTGTTCTAATTGTTGTATGTACACATCTCTTGATTCAGCATTTTCAAACTGCATCTCTTCTAATGGATACAAATCTACTTGCTGGAATTCTAATTTGTCGTCACCTTTTAAAAATGTATCTCCGAGTACTCTACCCATTATGCCTTTGGATTCAACCAATGCACGAACTTTGCTTTTGCTCCATTCTTTTAAATTAATTTGTTTCTGCTCTTCTTTACTTAATGCTTGGATATAATGTCTAACTACACCTCTTGCACATGCATCATCGCCGGAGCCTGCTCTCAATCCCCTGAAGTCTGATAACATCTGTGGAATTGGAATTGCTTCGTAGGCTAACATTTGCTTTTTAAGGTCACTTACAGGAAAATGGTCTGCTAGTATTTTATTCAGTATGCGTATCTTATTTAAGTTAGGCACGCCTTCCTTCATTAGTTTAGAGATACGTGGCTTGAATACTTGTTGAGTACCTTTAGTAGTTTTAAGTAACGGATGATTATTCTCATCTTTGTCAAAACCAGTTACTTCTGCTTTACGGTTTTTAAACTTGCCTACTTTAACTTCATCGCCTACTTTAATTTTAGGCAATGTTAGTGTGTCTGCAACATCTTCTAATGCGGCTACACCTTTTGGTGTTGGTTCGTTACTTGGTACAAAAAACTTATGCTTACCTTTCTTTGCTTTTTTTAATTTATAAGTAGGCATAGTTTTGTAATCTGGTACTCCGCCTCCACCAAATAATTCATCAATTGATTGAGGATCTGCATCAAACTCTTTGTCTTTAATTTTTTTAAGTTCTCGTTGACCACTAGTAAACCCTTTATTGTTAAATCCAAACGAGCCTTTAGGCTTTCGACCAGGCTGAGATATCTTTTCTATCCGCTTGATTCCTAATTGTCCTTTTTTAGGTACTATGCGTTCATCGGGTGCTAATCTTCGTCTAACACCATATGTGTTTGGAGCTACCATTTCCTTGGTGCTACCGTCTTTGTACACTACTAACCATCTATGATCACCACTAGCTAACTCACTAGCATCATTTTCTTTTGTAGTTTTCTTTTTCTTGGGTGGTGGTGCTAGATGCGTTGTATTTGCCGCTAATGATTCATACACCTTATTTAATTTACCATCGTTAACTTTATCAAGTAAGTTTAGTTGTTCTTCCAGCGTCAGTTTATCAAACTTGTTAAATACACTTTCGTTGTTTCCTTGCCAACCACCGTTTGCTATTAATCCTAAGTTTAATGCTTGATCGAATGTTAATGGTGGGCAGTTGGCAACGGCACAATGCTCGCCGTCTCTGTTATTGTGTATAGCCTGCAACACCGCGGCTTTCATAGCAGATGTATTACCACTGTTGTTTAGGAAATTAACAAGATCATTTACTGGTTTACCGCTTTGCATATAGTTTTGCATGCCATCACGCATCATTTCATCAAATGCTGGATAAAAGTCTCTTGCTTTAGCAAAATGATCATCTACGTTGCCGGTTGGGGCTGGCTGGTTTGCTTTTTCTGGATTGTTAACAAGCCATGCCGCGGCGCTGGATTTTTCAAAAGGTTCTCCGTTTGGAGCGTTAATTTCTGCTCTGGGTAACAATGGTGCGAAGTTGTAAGGTGGTAATCCTTCTCTGCCATCGCCTTTCTCTATAACTTGTACACCCATCTGCTTCAGCTTCCTAATATGGACCTTTGTGTACTCGCTGGCTAAATCTTGGAATGAGATTCCATAAACATTTCTAAACTTTCTAAGTATGTCCTCTGCTTTGCTATCTCTGAACGACCCATCTGGTTTATGCTCACTGGCTTCAAGGGCTATAAAGTAATGTGCATGTGGTATAATTAATAATCTACTGTCGCCACTTCTAAACATACTGCTGTTAAAATTGAATGAGCTATAAAAATCTTGTAAATATTGTACACTCCAGTCGTCCATATTATCGGTATTGTTTATTATAGCATTAAGACTGTTTCTGGCCCAAACATCACCGCCATAGTTGAACACTGTGATTGATGCTTTGTACTCACCATGTGTGGCTATCTGGAAGTCCTTGCCTTTTTGCACTTGGTTCAGTTTATTATCTATAGCACCTTTCTGGCTGTCAAATCCTAATTTTTGTGATATAGTATCTAACGCACTTAACCATTTTGCAACTGCGTTTGTTCTTGCCTTAAATTTTGCTTTTGTATCGCCGGGATCGAGTTCCTTACCATAACTATGTGTAGTTAACTGGTCTTCTAACCAAGACTTAATATGAGAGAAAACTGCTATTGCTGGTTGGTCGCTAAACGGATCAGGCACATAGTTTTGTGCTTCTATACTTGATATAATCTCAACAATTCTATCATGCTCTCGATCAGTCATTGAGAAGGTGTATGTATCACCGGCTGTTGTTTTTTTAACCTGCTTCAATAACTGTTTTGAACTGTTGAACATTTGTTTCAAACTGTTAATATATAATTCTGGATCAGTGTTGCGTAGGTTACTTAATGCATTCATACGACTTTGTAATTTGTCCAACATTTTGCGGGCAGATGCATGTGCGTAAGTGTTGTCCGATCCTGTGGTTCTTGCATCATGCTCTCTTGGAACTGGATGTTCCCAAGCAGGATATTTTTTTAATTCTTTTATTAATGTATCGTAGTCGTTGCCTTGTATAGTGTTACCAACTGTAAACCAGTCACCTCTACCACCTGAAATAAGGCGTTTTAAATTAATATAGTCTTGAGGTTTATTAGTGTCTGTGTAACCAAGTACACGTTCGACATCACTGTCTACTGTGTTATTTGAAGCGTTTACAACAGCGGCTACCAATGCTTTATCCTTTGAAGAGTTGCCTTCTTCGGTGTTTATTGCATTCCAGATACCTGATATAATTTTTTCAACTTGTAATTCTGATAAAAACTCTGGTGCCGCGATTATATCTTTCTTGAATAATCTATCTACACCATTTTTAACTCTGCTAAATTTTGTTTCTTCATCTACACTGCCACGTCCAAATTCAATTTGACTATAATTTCTATTTACTTTATCAGAAAGTGTTTCGTATGTTAATTCAAATTCTGGTAGTGTTTTTCTTAGCACACCAATTGCTTTGGCATTAACTTGTTCTCTATTGAGATTTTGGTTTAAGTCATAGCCTG
>Ga0114997_10000280_pt1 | contig 40681 bp, 36 predicted proteins | sample ArcticOcean_MG_C_2_FD_87045 | JGI IMG/M metagenome (GOLD analysis project Ga0114997, IMG submission 87045) | Marine microbial communities from western Arctic Ocean - ArcticOcean_MG_CB4_136 | ecosystem: Environmental > Aquatic > Marine > Oceanic | place: Arctic Ocean: Canada Basin | collected... | reverse complement strand
AGAGTTTATAAATTTATTTATGGATAATAGAAATAATTATACGGGGTTAATGATCAGCATAAGGAAGATAGTTAGAGCTGTTAATCTGGAATCAAAAATCATTGAAAAAGATTTTGGACTTAGCATACCAGAATTATTGACTCTCAAATTTTTAAAGAATGATGTTGAATTTAAAAGCACTTTTAAATTCAATTAATGAGTTTTAGAAATATATTAAAAAATATAACTTTATTATTTTTAGGTATTGACCCAGGAATAATGAAGTTGTATTACGTTTTGATCTACAAACCCAAACCAGGCTCAATTTCAGCAATTATAGATCAGAAAGCAAAAAACATAAAAGATTTTCGATTTCTCCAAATTGGTGGCAATGATGGCTTTTTTAAAGACCCTATATTTATCTTTATTAAAAGATATTCTTGGAAAGGTATTATAGTAGAACCACAAAAAGAAGTTTTCACCAACAGGCTTTTTAAAACGTATCGCTTTGAAAAGAATCTAATTCTTGAAAACACAGCAATCGCTGAAAAAAAAGGTATCAGAAAATTATTTAAATTAGGGATTAGTGATTCTCGTTGGGCAACAGGATTAGCTACATTTGATCGAAAAACACTGGAACATCAAATTAAAAGAAATTATGTTTATAATCGCGCCAAAAGAGAGGGGATTAAACTCCCAGAAAAAATGGAGGATTATATTATTTCTGAGGACGTTTATTGTACAACAATAGAAGATTTACTGATTAAACATAATTTTAAGTCTATAGACTTACTACAAATTGATACAGAAGGTTTTGATTTTGAAATAATTAAAACCATCAATTTTTCTGTTTTGAAGCCTACTATGATTTCATTTGAAAATATGCATCTTAGTAAATCAGATATAATTAAATGTGAGAAATTGCTTAAAACTAATGGATATTTAATTTATAATAAAGGGAGAGACTCTATCGCCTATCTTGAAGATTAAAATTTATATTCAGATAAAGATTTTTTAAATCGAAGACATATCATCTTCAGTAAGTTCTCCAATACACTTTACCTAGAATGAAACAAGCTACTAATGAAGTAAGTGAAGACTTGCCATTGTTTGTTCAGTAAGTTCTGGGAGAAACACCGTGTTCTATATTACATATCAATAGTCAAAAACAAACACTTACTTTATTTTATATAATAAAAACTCTTTTGATGCAAAATTATAAAATTGCTTTTAAAAAAACCTAAAGCTTCCCAATTTTCATTTCTCAATATATATGTCTAAATTGGAATTCTAATATTTAATAAAAAGTTTGAAAAGTATTTTTTTAATATCATTCGTAACGTTTTCATTTGTTGGTTTTTCTCAAAATCTTTCAAAAAACCTACACCTCAATAAATATGATATTACAGAAGGTTTAAGGATTCAAAACGATATTAGAGAGTCCTTTGGCTTAAAACCATACAAAATGGATAGCACTCTAAACAGAAGGGCTCAGGAGCGGTCTAATCATCTTGCTATAATAGATTCAATTGATATTAGTACAGATGAGTTAGGAGAATCAGTCTTCTATGCTGAAAGATATAACATAGACCAACTATATAAAAGTTTATTTAAAGAAGCAACTATCAATTGGATTGTAACAAGAGAGCAAGGATCAGACCAAGCCTATCAGCAGATAACTTCAGAAAAAGCAACTAAGATTGGTGTTGGATTTGCTCAAAGTTTGTTCAACTACTATGTTGTAGCTAAATACGATTCAATTTATTAACTTTTAATAGAACTATGAAGATAAAGATATTAGCATACACTCTACAAAGAATGAAACAAGTTGCTAATGGAGTAAGTGAAGACTTTCCTTTGTTTGTTCAGTAAGTTCTGGAAGAAAAACACGGAGTAGAAATATTGTAGATTTTATTATATTTGAGAATATTACAGATTATACTATGAAAATAATTTTATATGTCTTTTTCTTTTTTGTCTTTATTCCAAAAGTACATTCTCAAGAATGGGTTATTGTTGATATTATAAATCAAAACTCTAAAGAATTGTCTGTAATGATTGATGATGGAGAAAAAATAAATAGAAAAAAAATCAAAAACCCTTCTATTGTAAATCTCATAAATGAATATCAAAATAATGGTTTCACCCTGGAAAAAGTAACATCTGGAATAGAACTTGACATTAACGGAAACATTCCATTAATTAGTAACAACCGGGGGAATAATTTTGGTTTTTCAAATTTGACATTTTCAAATAATAACAGAATAATGCTTTGGTTTAAAAAAGAATAAAACTAAATAACAGTCATATCATCTTCAGTAAGTTCGTGCTTAATAAGAAAAACACTGGATTAAGATATTGTATATTTTAAGTATATTGAACTATTATTAACCATTAATCAATTAAAATACATCACTAAAAATACTGCCCATAGAATAGGAAAAAAGGGAAGGTGTATTTTAGACGTTTAAAACCCTATGAAAAATAAATATTTAGTTCTTAATCAGCCCGGAAAATTCGAACGTAAGGAAAACACCATTGATTTAAAATTGTCAGAAGGAGAAGCTTTGGTAAAAATAAAAAAGATAGGAGTTTGTGGGACAGACTACCACGCTTTTAAGGGCAACCAACCTTTTTTTACTTACCCTAGGGTACTCGGTCATGAACTGGGTGCTGAAGTCATTAAACTGCAATCTGAATCTGATGATCTTGCAATTGGAGATCGTGTGGCTGTAGAACCTTACCTAAATTGCGGTAGATGTCAGCCTTGCCTTAATGGTAAAAGCAATTGTTGTGAGCGATTAAAGGTGCTTGGAGTTCACGTTGACGGTGGTATGGCAACCTATCTTAAAGTACCTGTTAATAAACTTCACCGCTCATCTTTACTGAGTTACGATCACCTGGCTACCATAGAGTTTTTGGGGATTGGTGCACATGCAGTTGAAAGATCCAATATTAAAAAAAGTGATACCGTTTTGGTTATTGGAGCTGGGCCTATAGGGCTATCTGTGGTTCAATTTGCAAAGCTAAAAGGCATCAAAGTCGTGGTAATAGATTTTAATAAAAATCGTTTGAATTTTGCTCAATCTCAATTGAAAGCCGATCAAATTATTTGTCCTGACAAGGATTTTTCACCAGAGAAGCTAAGAGAAATATTGAATGGTGACCTTCCTGATGCTATTTTCGATGCCACTGGAAATAAAGCCTCAATGGAAAACTCTTTTAATTTTTTGTGCTCTGGAGGTAAATTAATTTTTGTAGGTTTATTTATTGGTGATATTCAGTTTAATGACCCATTATTTCATAAAAATGAAATTACTTTGATGGCAACAAGAAATGCTCTGCCTAATGAATTCAAAAAAATCATTCAATTGATGGAGAAAAAGAAAATCGATATCAATCAATGGATCACTCACTCTTGTAATTTTGACGAATTTCCCAATACCATTGGAAATTGGATAGATCCACAACAAATGGTAATCAAAGGGATGATATCACTTTAATCATAAAAAAATGAGCGTTTTAAAAACAATACGAATTTCTACAACAGAAATGAATTTACTTTTTATCAAAAAATTATCGGCTTTTGATTTCTCTAGCGAGGATGCTGAAAAATGTGCAGACATCTTCACCCAAAACAGTTTGGATGGAGTTTACTCTCATGGAGTAAATAGGTTTCCCAGATTCATCGATTTTCTAAAAAAAGGTTATGTAATACCTAAAAATAAACCTTTATTAAAAAATCAATTAGGGGTTATAGAACAATGGGACGGGGCATCTGGTCCCGGCCCATTGAATGCTTTTTTTGCAACAAATAAGGCACTGGATTTGGCCAATAAATATGGAATAGGGTGTGTTGCACTATCGAATACAAATCACTGGATGCGTGGGGGTTATTACGCATGGCAGGCGGCAAAAAAAGGGTATATTTTTATTGGATGGAGCAATACTGCAGCCATTATGCCGGCATGGGGCGCTAAGAATGCCAAACTTGGAAACAACCCTTTGGTCATAGGTATTCCTTATCGTGACGAAGCAGTAGTTTTAGATATGTCCATGTCTCAGTTCTCTTATGGTGCAATGGAATTGACAGAACAAAAAAATGAAAAGTTACCCGTTACTGGAGGATACGATAACGATGGGAATTTGACCAATGATCCAAGTTTGATATTAGAATCTCTAAGGACCCTCCCCATTGGATTTTGGAAAGGATCAGGACTGTCTTTCGTATTGGATGTAATGGCAGCGATTTTGTCTGACGGGTTAGCTGTTCATCAAGTCGCCCAGAAAGAAGATGAAATATCTTGTTCCCAAATTTTTATCACCATTGACCCTAAAAAATTGACAGGGTATAATGAAAAAGACAATGTAATTGATGAGATTGTAAAAGATTTGAAATCTTCTGCCACAATAAATCACGACTCACAAATCAGCTATCCGGGAGAAAGAGCGGTAAATAATAGAAAAGAAAACTCTGAAAAAGGGATTCCTGTTTCAGAATCTGTTTGGAATGAAATTCTCAATTTATAATTAAGTTATTCTATTAATCGAAATATTTTTATATTAGAGGCAAATTTAATTTTTGAAATGTCAAAATTCAATCTTAGATTTTGGTCTGGAGCAAACTTTTTCAATAAATAATCCAGTCTAAATATTATAGTTCTTTTCTGACTTTTAGAGAATTGTACGAACAATTTTAATCAAAATTGATCTGACTTTAGCCACAATCTTATTTATAGATATTACCCTTCAAAATGGATCTTTTTTTATGATATCAACTCATCTCCTTCAATAAGCTTACCACTCTTGTCCCTGAATAGGAAAGTCGGATAAAAGGAGGATAAATAGTATTAACTATTCTCCTCCTCTTTCTAAAAGCTCCAAACCTCTCTCAATAAGTAAATCTTTCGTGGGAATCAAGTTTTTTTGTGCTCCCCCTAAAATCGGATTGATTTTCTCTAAAATATCAGGATTTTTATATACTATATCATATTTTTCAGATGGGTCAATATTTAAATTATACAACAAAGGTTCCTCTAAAACTATTTTATTATCACTACCAGCGGGATAATCAAAATCTCGTTGAGTAATAAAGTGAGGGAGAATATTGCTCCAAAATAGAGGTGATATAAACCAAACGAAATCCCCCTTGGATAAATCCAAAAAAAGAAAAAGCCAAAATAATTAGGTTGATAATTATTTGAAGTTTTCTTTTCCGAACATCATTTAATTTCTCTGCAAAATAAGTGATTGTAACATGGCTTCTCTTCCTGAAAAATAGGCAGCGCCTAAAACTTCTATCCATATCATAAGGTAACGAGCCAACTCATCAGTAAAGGAGTTGGGGTTGGTCAACAGGTATCTGGAAAAGACTCGTCACAATACGTTGACAAACATCAGAGACATTATCAAAATAAGTGCTTTCTCCAAAAATGAATCAATTTTTTCTCGTAATTTCATTTTATAAAGTGTTCTTAATTTTAACTATAACAGCTTTTAAGTAAGGATCTTGTTCATATTCTTCAATGACAGATTTAGACATTTCAGAAAATTTAGTTTTGTCTGGATAACTGACAATAACCCCTGCTGCCCTAACGGCATCGAGAGATTCTTTTTCAGACTGCATCCATAGTTTACGTTGTTCGATGACTGATAAGTCCATAGATTCCTGAACCCATTTTTGTTCTTCTTTATTGAGCGAATCCCAAAGGTGTGTACTCATCAGAACCACATCAGGTAAAACGGTATGTTCATCTAGAATATAGTTTTTACAAACTTCATAATGTCTCGATAAATAAAAAACAGGTGGGTTGTTTTCAGCGCCGTCAACAACACCTTGTTGTAATGAAGTATATAGCTCTCCATGAGAAATTGGTGTTGGCGAACCACCGAAAGATTTAACCATATCGATGGCTGTCTGACTCTCCTGCACTCGGATTTTTAATCCTTCCAAGTCACTTGGTTGTTCAACTGGAGTATTGATGGTATAAAAACTTCTACTTCCAGCGTCGTAATAGGCCAATCCTTTTAACCAATATTTTTCTGCTCCTGCAAGTAATTCTTTTCCAATCGGTCCATCCAATACTTTAAAAGAATGCTCACGGTTTCTAAACAGGTAGGGCAAACCCAATACTTTCATACCTGGTGAAAAATTTTCTAAAACACCAGCTGATGATTTGGTCATGTCCAGAGCACCTATTTGGAGTAGTTCAAGACATTGACGTTCTGTGCCTAATTGTTGGCTCGGATATATTAGGAGTTTAATTTTTCCGTTAGATTTAATTTCCAACTGTTCTCCCATATAAACCATTGCTTTGTGAACGGAATGACTGGTGTTTAGCCCATGTCCAAGACGGATAACTTTGGTGGTACTCAGTTGCTCACATGAATTAAACAAAAGAATAAACCCTAATAAAAGTGACAAGCTGTACTTCATCATTAGTGTTTTATTTTTTTAAAATTAAATTATTATAACAAATGTCCTAAATCATTTTTCCGAAGATATGATTTTTTCTTAATAACGATTTCATCGGTATATAAAATTGCAGGCTCTCCAGCGTTAATATGCATGAAAGTATCTTGCCATAACTTTATAAGACACTCCTGAGCCAGATCTTTCTAAAGTGTTGCTTCTCTTGAGTTTTTTATCGCAAATCAAAATAAAATAGAGAAATATTTATTGTAGACAGAACCAAACTGATTCTCCGTCCAAGGCTTAGATAGTTACCTGTTAGTAATTTTGGCACTAAAATATAACAAAAGAGAAGTTTATTAAATCAAAAGGATTTATATATTCCCAAGAATCTTATCCATTACCCAGCTCGTATGTGCTCCAGTTTGTCCAGAGGAAGGATGGGTTCTAAGAGGATTGAACAACTGATCTCTCATTTGTTCTACATGATGAAGCTGCACGTTTTCGGGATGTAAGATATTCAAGGTTTCGTCACCTTTTTCAGTTTTTAACTGAATCGGCTGATCATCGAAAACAGAAAATTGAATAGTCCCCAAACTGCCATAAATTGTAACTTTATCTTCACTTTTATGGCTTCCAAAATTCCAATTCCCCATGCCTGTAATGTCATTGTCATGAAGCCAGTATCCGGTCACGGCATCTTTGGCAGTGTAAAGTTTTTGTTGATTTAAACTAATACCTGCAGCTTCAGCGACCTCCCCAAATAAATAACAAAACAAGTCCAATCCATGACTTGCCAAATCATCAAAATAACCACCTGGAGATACTTTAGCATCCGTTCGCCAATTGTATTCACCCGACAAGTCTTCTTCAGAAGCGGTTTTGCATAGTTGCCATTGGATGTGCCTTACGGTTCCTATTTTACCTTTATCAATCCAAGATTTTATTTTTAAAAACCTTGGAAGTGTTCTGCGATAATAGGCAACAAATAGCGGTATTTTTTTTGCATTAAAGGCATTGTAAATCGCCAAACTGTCAGTATGGTTAGTAGAAAGGGGTTTTTCAATACAACAAGGTTTTCCTACAGCGACTACTTTAAGCCCAAAGAACTTATGAGTATCAGGAGGGGTGGCAATATAAACGGCATCTACATCAGGATCATTTATCAATGCATCTGCATCAGTATAATACTTTTCCACACCATGCCTTTCCGCATAATCTTCAGCCATTTTAGGAGTTCTTCTCATAACTGCAATCAGCTCGAATCCCACAGTCTTTTGATAAGCAGGTCCGCTTTTCAGTTCAGTTACATTTCCACAACCGATAATTCCCCAACGAATATTCTTTTTGTTTAGCAACATTATATTTTATATAAATAGTGTAAATATAAAAGTAGACATTAAATAAGTCGTTTTTTAATAAATATTTGGTTAATATACCAAAGTCAAAACTAAATTATTGACATTTTCAGTCTTTGTTTGATCATTAGTAGCTTGTTTCATTCTTGGTAAAGTGAATTGTAGAACTTACCGAAGATGATATGAGTTTGGTTTAAAAGAAAACGCCTAAAATTAATTAGTAACAATAATCACTCATTAGGTAAAGCTTTAACAAGAACGGCAGTATGAATCAAGGTAGTTGCTAATTTTCCTTCTTTATGATACAATTCGCCTTTGATAGATGCTATTTTTTTACCTATTTTAATTATTTCAGCTGAAGCAATCACTTTACCAGCAAATAAAGGTCTATGATAAATGCTGTGCAGATTTGTAGAGCTTGGATAATATTCTCCTTTAGATTCGTAAATTACAAGTAAGCTGGTTACATCATCTAACATAGAATTCATTTGACCACCTTGAACACTTTGATTTGGATTTAGAGCTATTGATGTAAATTCACCCTCCAATTTCAAAATCCTTTTTTTTTATTCAATAATTTTAAATATATTGTTTTTTTATTATGGAAGATAAAATTAAAAATCCTTTAGACTCAATAGATCATTGGGAAGATGATCTTCTAGTTCGTTATCCAGAAAAAGATAAAAAAGCGAAGGAAGAATATCGAGACTACGATACTTCTGATCGTGCTGAAGGTTTAAAGAACTTTCATAAGTTAAATCATGAACACCAGACCTATAATTTTGTTTCTAAGAAGGAAAAAGAATTTTTAGCCTTTAATAAGAAAGAAATGTTTCTTTCGAATGCCATTGACTTCCTAAATACATTAGTAGATGATAGTGATCCAGATATTGAATTAGATCAATTCCAACACCTCTTTCAAAACTCAGAAGCTATAAGAGCTGATAGGCATGAAGATTGGTTTGTGCTGACTGGATTTCTTCATGATTTAGGAAAGGTTTTATGCCTTTTTGGAGAACCTCAATGGGCTGTTGTAGGTGACACATTCCCTGTTGGATGTGAATTTTCAGATAAGATTGTTTATCCAGAATTTTTTAGCCTTAATCCTGATTCTAAAAACCCTAAATACAATACTTCTTTAGGAATTTATTATCAAAACTGTGGCCTTGATCAAGTAAAAATGAGTTGGGGACATGATGAGTATTTGTATCAAATTTTAAAAGACCACATGCCAAAACCTACATTATACACGATTAGATATCATTCATTTTATGCCCAGCATAGAGAAGCGGCATACAACAATTTAATGAGCACTGAAGATCATGAGCTTTTTAAATGGGTAAAGGAATTCAATTCCTGTGATTTATATTCAAAAGCACCTACACCTAAAGACAGCAAATAACTTCGCCCTTACTATGAAGATTTAGTCGCAAAATATTTACCCAAAACACTTTGTTTTTAATCCATCTCAAATGAAATATATTTTATCATTTTTTTCAATTTTAATGTTATCAAGTAGCATGAGTTATGCACAACTAAAAGTCAATAAATCAAAGAAGCTGCTTATTTATACAAAAAATGGTGAAGGTTATGTTCATGAAAATATTGCAACTAGTGTAGCTACGCTTCAAGAAATTTGTAAAAAACTAGGAGTTAAAACAGTTGTATCAAATCAGCCTAAGATTTTTACTTCCGAAGAAATGGATTCTTTCGATGGAGTGTTTTTTTTAAACACAAATAATGAAGCCTTTGACACACAATTGCAAAAACAAGCCTTTCAAAACTTTTGCCGTAATAGAAAGGGATTTGGAGCATTACATTCCGCTACAGGTTCTGAAAGAGATTGGCCGTGGTACTGGTCTCTTATTGGTGGAACCTTTTTTCGCCATGCCCCATTTCAAACTTTTAGTGTAGATGTAATAGATGCTACACATCCTTCTACCAAAAATCTGAGTAAGCGTTTTGAAGTTACTGATGAGTGTTATTATATTAAAAATTTAAATCCAGACATTCATGTACTTCTGGCTGCTGATTTAACCACTGTAAATGATCCTAAAATAGAAAACTACCCTTCAAATACTTTTTATCAAAGTTTTCCGATCGCTTGGTACCATAATTTTGAAGGAGGTCGCCAATGGTATAGCTCTTTAGGACACAGCAATGAAATCTATGCACTAAAATATTTTCAAGATCATTTAGAAGGAGGAATCAAATACTTACTTCAACTAAACGATTGACTTAAAGTTGCGAATAAGCTAAAGGCTTCAAGAAAGTGCGTTTAATATCTGAAACGCTATTCGCATATTCAGGAAGTTTAGAAATTCGCTTCCATTCAGGATGTGTTCTAAATTTTTCCCAATTTATATTTCGCTCTTCCATATCTTTAAAGGAAAGTATATAGGTTAATGCAGGCATTAAAGGACCGGAAACTTGACTCCCAAAAAAGACAGAATGAAGACCCGTTTCCTCAAAAATGGCAAGCTCACCATCATTAAACATACTTGTTTTTCGATCCACAGCATTTTCACTATATCCTTCATAAGTTCTTAATTCAAACAATTGTGAATCTTTAGCCGGTTTTACGATTTGAGGTAATCCATCAAATGCAAAATAAAAAGAACTGCTATATCTTGTGTAAACTCTATTTGAAACAGGAATTGCATCATACTCTTTCTTATCATTTTGATGTGTTTTATCCCTAGCCAAAAACTTCAGAACAGTTTCATATTGTGCTATTCCTTTGTAAGGAATTAAAAGAACTAATTGTTTTGGTGTAGGTTCACCAATAGCCTCAAATACTCCAATATTTTCAACTCCTTGGCTATTTAATGCGGGAAGTAGTACATTAGATAAATAGCTATTTAGCTCTAATTCTGAACCGTTAAATGGAATTGTATAGGTTCTCAATTCATAATACTCATTTTGACCGTAGGCAAAAATTGATAATATTAAAAATAGTGGAAGAAAATATTTTTTAAACATAGTAAATATCGTTAATTAAATTTAAATTTAAATATAATTGATTTATCATGAAAGTACTTTGTACCTTTTTATTGTTGCCTTTTTTCTTGTTTTCTCAACAGAACACTTTTAAACTCACTTTTAATCATCAAGCACTTCCTGTAAAAAAACTTCAAGAGACTGGGGATTTTTATATTCAAATTTTGGGTTTTGAAGAAATAGTGGTTACTGCTAACCAAAATTTACCAAAAAGGTGGGTGCGCAATCATGAAGGAAAACAATTGCATTTAATTACAAGTGACGATGGGTCTCCAGGGACCATTATCAATCACATGGCCTTTTCTACTCAAAATCTAGAAGAGGTGATTGTGCATTTACGAAAAAATAAAATTGACTATTGGACTGATGAAGGTCTTAAGAATGTAATTAGAATCCGAAAAGATGGTGTTCGACAAGTAAAAATACAAGATCCAGACGGTCATTGGATAGAAATTAATGAAGCTTATTAAAGACCGTTTCGTTGAATTCCTAATGCCAAACCACGTAATTCTGCTAATCCTCTTAACCTTCCAACGGCAGAATACCCTGGATTTGTTACTTTATTTAGATCGTCTAGCATTTGATGTCCATGATCAGGACGCATTGGAATTTCCCAATCGCTTCTCCCTTGAGCCTTTCTTCGTTTTTCTTCTGTTAATGCGTATTTTACCATAGTGTACATGTCAACGTCGCCTTCTAAATGATTGGCTTCGAAAAAATTTCCTTTACCATCCCTTTGAGTACTTCTAAAATGAAGGAAGTGAATTCGGCTAGCATGCTTTTTAAACATCTCTAAAAGGTTATTATCGGCTCTTACTCCAAAAGAACCACTACAAAATGTCAATCCATTATTTAATGAAGGGACTGCTGTAAATAATGCTCTTAAATCTGCTGCAGTACTTACCACTCTTGGAATTCCAAAAAGAGAATGGGGTGGGTCATCGGGGTGAACACACATGTTTAAGCCACATGCCTCAGCAGTAGGCATTAATGCTGATAAGAACTGAATCAAATGGCTGCGTAAGGTATCTGTATCTAGGTTAGCATAGGCATTAATTCGTTTATTAAATTGCTCCATCGAGTATCCTTCTTCTGCTCCTGGTAAACCTGCAATAATACTTTTCGTTAAAGTATCTATTTGAGTGTTATCAAGATTGTCATAATACTTTTTTGCTGCTTCTAATTCCTGTAATGAATAATCTTTTTCAGCATCAATTCGCTTTACAACAAATAGGTCAAAAGCATGCAAAGCGTCAATTTCATAGGAAAGAGCTGTTGAGCCATCTTCTAGAGGTTTATATAAATGAGTTCTTGTCCAATCTAAAACAGGCATAAAATTATAACAAACCGTATATATACCACAGCTTGCCAAATTTTCTAAAGTCTTTTTGTAATTTTTTATATAAATTTCAAAATTGCCAATACGTTGTTTGATATCCTCATGAATAGGAACAGATTCTACTACACCCCATTCTAAATTCGATTTTTTAATAAGTGTCTGATGCACTTTAATTGCTTCTATACTCCAAATCTCGCCGTTCGGGACATCATGAAGTGCTGAGACAATCGTTGTTGCTCCTGCTTGTTTTATTGCGGATAAAGGCACTGCATCTTTAGGTCCGTACCATCTAAAAGATTCTCTCATGTTATAAATATTTAAACTCCTGAAAAAGCACTAAAACCACCATCTATGGGTAAAACAATTCCCGTTATAAAACTTGCACTTTGACTACATAAAAAATGTATAGCTCCATTAAGTTCTTCAGCTCTTCCAAAGCGTTTCATAGGAGTGTTTCGGATGATTTTTTCACCACGTTCCGTTAAACTTCCATCATCATTTAAGAGTAATTTATGATTTTGTTTACCAATGAAAAATCCAGGGGAGATTGCATTGACACGAATTCCGTCGCCAAATTTTAGTGCCATCTCAACAGCCATCCATCGAGTAAAATTTTCCATTGCTGCCTTAGCCGCAGAATAACCTACTACTCTAGTAAGCGCTCTATCAACAGCCATAGAAGAATAATTAACTATTACTCCCTTCCCACTCTCACTCATGGGTTTACCAAAAACAATAGAAGGTAAAATAGTGCCTTTAAGGTTCAAATCTATGACTTCATCAAAGTCAGGTAAAGACATATCAAAAATGGATTGATCATCCGTCACAACTGCGCCTGGTAGATTACCACCTACTGCATTTATTAATATATCGATTTTATCGAATTGATTAATAATTTTATTCTTTACTAACTCCAATGCCCCTTTATCCATTACATCGACCTTAAATGCTGCTGCTTCTGTTAAAGGAGATAATTTTTCTAAAAGAGTATCCAAAATAGATTGGGTTCTGCCTAACGCAATTATCTTTGCATCTGAGTTAGCTAAACTTAAAGCTAAGCTACTTCCTAATGTTCCAGTAGCACCCGTGAGGACAATAACTTTATTTTGAAGTGAAAACATATTTTATATTGTATTAAAAATTATAGGACGAATCCCAATAGATTGTTTTGTTTTGATCCATCGCATGAATTCCCATATCAACTGCAAAAGCCGTTTTCGATCCGGATATAATATTGGATAAGGGCGCTTCAGAATTTACAATAGCATCTCTAAAGTCCTCAAGGGCCTGTTGTGTTGGATCAATGTGTTGATAATTGATTGGAATACCTTTTCCTGCTTCCCAATTAGTAGTAGCTCCTGAGACTCCGTCAACATCACCATACTCTTTTGTATAAGACCCTTCAGGATAAAACCATGCCTTAGCATAGTCTAGTACTATGGTCCCTTTATCTCCCATAACATAAATTTTATAATCGTCTTTTGCATTTCCGGTCAAACAGGTATAACTTGCTTTGACTCCATTAGGATATGCGAAAATAACATGCGTGTTATCATAGGTTTCTCTACCGTCTTTCCAGTAGTCGATGCCCCCAAAACCAGTAACCTTTTCAGGATTAGAATCAAATAACCAATTGGCAAAATCAATTTGATGCGAACTCAACTCTGCCAGTAACCCAAAGGAATATTCTCGATACATCCTCCAATTGATTTGTCGCTCTAATTTTTTATCAGTAACAGGTCTACGCCAGTTTCCATTTCTATTCCACTGCGCTCTAATGCTGTTTACTTTTCCGATTTTTCCACCTTGGATTAATTCTACTACATGGGAATAAAGGCGCGAACTATGATATTGATGACCCGTTTGAAATACTTTTTTGTGACTATTCATCACCTTATGAACCAAATCAGCTGTCGCTTTAGCTCCTTTAGCCATTGTTTTTTCACAATAAATATGAATATTGGCATCTACAGCATCCGAAGCAATTTGTGCGTGTGTATTTAATGGTGTACATATTATAACAGCATCCAATTCTTTGTTTTCTAACAAGTCTAAATGACTAGAGTAAATCTTTGATTTTGGGGCTATTTTAGATGCTTCTTTTAATCGGAACGGAAGCGTATCACAAATACCAATCATGGTAACTCCACCTGTTTTTGCAAGAATTCGCATTAAACCCATCCCTCGACTTCCAGTTCCAATAACTCCTATTCTAACAGTATTCATTTTTTTTAAATTGAGAATTGAAAAACTATTATTTGGGTATGCCAAAGAAGCTGATAAAATAATTGATGCTGTTCCTAAAAATTTTCTTCTATCTTTTTTCATTTGCATTAATTATTTCTTTGTTGTAAAAGTATTAGTATAATGTAATTTAATGTAATAATAAAAAAAAAAAATATATTCGTTAACGTTAACGTTAAATTTATTACTTTAATCTTTTAAAAAGTATAGAAACTATAATTAAACAAAATCAAACAACTTAATGAAAACATTTTTTAAAAAAATCCCATTACTAATGCTATTGATAGGAGTAAACCTAACCACTAGTATAGCTGCTCAAGATGCACAATGGGAAATTCTCTTTAATGGAGAGAATTTTAATGCCTTTGAACAGCTAAATGGCGATGCCACCTATCTTATTGAAGATGGAGCTTTGGTCGGTGTTTCTAAACTTAAGACACCAAATAGTTTTTTGGCAACTAAGAAAAAATATTCTGATTTTATTCTTGAATTTGATGTAATGGTTGATAACGGACTAAACTCGGGGGTTCAATTCAGAAGCAACAGTTTTCCGGAATTCAACAAAGGTCGAGTCCATGGATATCAATGTGAAATTGAAACTAGTGCCAGAAAATGGGCAGGCGGAGTCTATGACGAAGCCCGTCGAGGCTGGCTATATCCTTTAACAAGAAATCCAAAGGGTCAAGAAGCATTCAAAACTGGAGAATGGAATCACTATCGTATTGAAGCTATCGGAAACCAAATTCGAACCTACATAAATGGTATACAGTGTGCAAATTTAGTTGATAGTTTAACATCCGAAGGCTTTATTGCATTTCAAGTGCACAGCATTAGAAATAAAGATGATAATGGAAAAAAAGTGCGCTGGCGAGACATTAAAATAATGACTAAATCATTAGAACATTTCAGAAATCCTGTTGCATCTTATGCCGATGAAATTAGTTATTTAGATAACACTCTTACGGCAAATGAGCTTAGAAAAGGATATAGACTCCTATGGGATAGCAAAACTTCTACAGGCTGGAAAAGTGCTAATGGAAATGATTTTCCAAAAAATGGTTGGTCAATTAAGGAGGGTACCTTGGCTGTAGAATCATCAAATGGTTCTGAATCTGAAAATGGTGGTGATATCGTTACCATAGATACTTTTTCAGATTTTGAGTTAAGTGTTGATTTTAAATTAACAGAAGGGGCTAACAGTGGAATTAAATATTTTGTCAATACCCTCTTGAATAAAGGGAAAGGGTCTGCAATTGGAATGGAATTTCAGGTTTTAGATGATCGCAATCATCCCGATGCAAAAAAAGGAGAAAATGGCAATCGGACTGTAGGTTCTCTTTATGATTTAATTCGTGCAGAAAACAGAACTACTGGAGGGAGAGGAAAAAACTTTAAAGGAATTAACGAATGGAACAATGCCAGAATTTTAGTGCGAGGAAGTCATGTTGAACACTGGCTCAATCATGTATTAGTGGTTTCATACAATCGACACAGCCAGGCATTTCTAGCCTTAGTTGAAAAAAGTAAATATAAAAATTGGGAAGGATTTGGAACTTGGCCAGACGGTCACATTCTACTTCAGGACCACGGAAACGATGTCGCTTATAAAAATATCAAAATAAAAGAATTTTAAAAATCAAAATCATGGACAGTAAAAGAAGAAATTTTATCAAAAAAACAGCCTTAGCTACAGGAGCTTTAGGCTTAGGAATAACATCATCAATGAGCGCTAAAAGTTATCGTAAAATCCTAGGAGCAAACGACCGGGTTCGCGTTGGGATTATAGGTTTTTCAAACCGCTGTAAAGGCTCTCTTATTCCAGCATTTATGAATCACCAAGAAAAGATGAATTTTGAATTGGTGGGAGTTTCAGATATTTGGAATCGCAGAAGAGATGAGGGTGCAGATTATATCCAACAAAAAACTGGAAATAAAGCTACAAAATACCGAAACAACGAAGAATTATATGAAAAAAATGATGTTGATGCAGTAATCATCTCGACAGCTGACTTCCAACACGCCTTGCATACCGTCCAAGCAGCTAATGCAAAAAAAGATGCGTATGTTGAAAAGCCTTTTGCAGAGACCATGGAAGATGCTCGATTAGGGCGCAAAGCAGTTGAAGAATCTGGTATTGTTTTTCAAATTGGTTCTCAAAGAAGAAGTGGAAAAAATTATCATGCTGCCAATAAATTTATTAAAGATGGTAAGCTAGGAGACATTGTTATGGTTGAAATGAGTTGGAACGTAAACCAACCTGGTCGCTGGAGATTACCCCAACTAACAAAGGAAATTAGAGAATCTGATACCGATTGGAAACGTTACTTAATGAATCGTCCTTACGAAGCTTGGGATCCAAGAAAATACTTAGAGTACCGTCTTTTCTGGCCGTATTCTTCTGGAATCCCAGGACAGTGGATGTCACATCAAATCGACACAGTGCATTGGTTCTCTGGATTAAATCACCCTAGAAGTGTTGCCGCTAACGGTGGTATTTATTTATGGAAAGACGGTAGAAAAAATTTCGACACGATGACTTCCGTTTTTGATTATGGACCATCCGATGATTTAAACAGTGGTTTTCAAGTAGTTTATTCCTCACGTTTTACGAATTCTGCTGGAGGCACAAAAGAAATTTACTACTCTAATGGAGGCGAGCTAAATCTTAAATCGAATAAAGTAACGCCCAATGGAGGATTAAAAAGCCGGCAAGCAGATGCCATGGGCTTAGAAGCCAATTTATTGTCAGAATCAAATTTATCAGACATTAAAGCGGAAGTAGTTACCTCAGCCAATACAGGAGTTGATAATATGACTTCAATCCACATGCTCAATTGGATGGAATGCGTGCGTAGCAGAAAACAAACCAATGGTCCTATTGAAGCAGGCTATAACCATTCAATAGCTAATATTATGACAACTGCAGCTTTGAGAACTGGTTTAAAAGCAACTTTCGACGAATCCACTCAAAATGTTCTGGCAGGAGGAAAAGTCTTCCAATATTAATTTTTAATAAAAGATTTTCCTAATGAAAAAAATAATACTAATCGGATGTGCTCTTTTAATCACTGCATGTAATTCCAGTTCAAACAAAAAGAGTGCTTTAATAGACAAAGAGGTGAATAAAAATAATGAGCCGAAAATTGTAAATAACGAATTTGAAAAAAAGGTTTCTATTTACTTTGGCGAAGATTTATTTACCGAATATCTATATTTTGAAGATTACTACAAACCCGTTTTGTACCCTTTAATATCAACTAGTGGTAAAAATCTAACTCGTGGTTATCCCATCGATCCAAAACCAGGAGAGCGTGTAGATCATCCACATCAAGTTGGCCATTGGTTAAATTATGGTGATGTAAACGGTTTGGATTTTTGGAACAATTCTGACGCAATTCCAGCCGATAAGAAAGATGGATATGGGACAATTTATCACAAGTCAGTAACTGTAGGTGAGAATTCAAAAGAATTGATCGCGGTATCTGAATGGAAAGCACCAGATGGTAATTTGCTAATCGAAGAGACTACACGTTTTCAATTTTCTCAAGTTGGAACAAACCGAATTATTGATCGAACCTCTAGCCTCAAGGCAATGGATAACGTAGATTTAAAAGACAATAAAGAAGGTTTTTTAGGAATTCGAGTCGCTCGCGCTCTAGAACTACCAGGTAATAAAGCTGAAATCTTTACGGATGCTAATGGAATTGCTAGTGATGTAAAGGTATTAAACAATGAAGGTGTTACCGGAAATTACTTAAGTTCTGAAGGAATAGAAGGTGGGGCTGCATGGGGAACTCAAGCACGCTGGATGACCCTTACTGGAGAAATTGAAAATGAGCCTGTAGCAGTTACTATATATGATCATCCAGAAAATATTGGTTACCCAACCTATTGGCATGCAAGGGGATATGGTCTTTTTGCTGCTAATCCATTGGGTGTTGAAATTTTTACTAATGGAGAATCAAAACTTAACCTTTCACTTCCCAAAGGGGATATAATTACTTTTAAATACCGTATCCTTTTACACAGCGGAACAAAACAAAGTGTAGAGGAGATTGAATCTTTTACAAAATTTTAATATGAAAAAAACAATATTACTGACTATTGTTTTGACTTTTATGTCTTTACTAGTCTATGGACAATTAAAATTTGAAGAAAAAGATAAAATTTTTGATGGTAAAACATTTACCAACTGGGAAGTTCCAGAAAATAATATCTGGTGGAAAATTGATTCTAAAGGAATCCTCTCTGCAATTAGTGATTCTACAAAAACTGGATCAACGCTTTGGTCAGAAGAAAAATACAATGATTTTGCAATCCGCCTTGAATTTAAAATGATTGACGGTATCGTTGATTCCGGGATATTTATGCGAGGGGAATCTCCAGAAAACGTACAAATTCAAATAGGAATTTCTGGTTCTTTAAAAAGAGATATGACCGCCTCTCCCTATGTTCCAAAGAAAGGGTATCCGATTGAAGCTTTAAAAGATCATACCGATCTATTAAAACAAAAAGACTGGAATTCACTCGAGGTACATGCAATTGCCAATCATTATTATGTTTGGTTAAATGGTTTAGCTGTTCTAGATTACACTCTAAAAAATGCGAACTTAATTGGACCAGTTGGACTTCAACTGCACCCAGGAAAAACGATGAATATACAGTTTAAAAATATATTTTTGAAAACTTTATAATTTACATCTTATGTAAATTCACTATAAAAGCTAATTTTGTTTTTATTTATAATTTTTACGTATGAGTAAAGAGGTTGGTATTAAAAAAATTGCTGCTTTAGCTAATGTTTCTATTGGAACAGTTGATCGTGTTCTTAATAATAGGTCAGGTGTGTCTCCCAAAACATATGAGCGGGTCCAAAATGTAATTGATGAAATTGGGTACAAAAAAAATAATATTGCTAGTCGATTAAAACTTGCAAAAAACAGTACTATAAAAATTGCAGTATTATTTCCCAATGAAACCTATCAGGAATCGCATTATTGGCATTCCCCCTTGAAAGGAATTGAAAAAGGAATTGAGGAATTAAGTGGAATGGGAATTGAATATGATCTTTTCACCTTTCATATGGGTAATGTTGAAAGTTTTGAAAAGGAAATAGAGATAATCTTTGAAAATGACTTTAATGCCCTTATAACAGTCCCTTTTTTTTATAAATCTTTTAAAAAACTACATTCTGAAAAGAATAAAAAAAATATTCCTGTTGTCTTTCTTGACACCAGAGAAGAACTAGAAAATTGTTATTTTATATATCAGAATTCTTTTAAAAGCGGTACAGTTTCAGGACGCCTTTTGAATCAAGTCATTCAAAATAAAGGGAATTATATAATTGTAAGTCTGACTAATTCAAATGTCCGTCAAAGGAATATGGTGGATAGAGAAGCTGGGTTTAGAAGCTTTTTAAAGGAGAATACCAAAATATCGGAAAGTAAGATCTATTCTATTAAAGAAAGTTCAAACAATTTAAGTGTAGTTAAAAAGAAGTTTGAAGAAATATCAAACACTAAACCGTTAGGTGTTTTTGTGACTAATTCAAGGGCGTATCTTCTTCCTGAAATCCTAAAACGTACTAAACATACAGACACAACTATTGTTGGCTATGATTTAAATACAAACAATCAGGAATTATTGATTAATAATAAAATTCAATACATCTTAAATCAAAAACCAGATTTTCAAGCATACAATGCAATAAAAGGAGTTTTTAAATTAATCACTGAAAGAGACTCTAGTTTGTTGAATATCGACATACCTGTTGAAATTCTGATTAAAGAAAATTTAATGTAATTAAGTTTATTTTGTTATTAAACTAACTGTTTATAGAATAAAATAATGCTGTTTATTTATAATTTATTTTAGGTAAAGAAAAAGGACCGATGAAACATCGATCCTTTAAACGGATAAAAACTAACTAAACTAACTAAAAATTAATTATATCCTGGATTTTGCGGATATCCGCCACTAGTTCTATCTATTTGGTCAAGTGGAATTGGTCTTAAAACGTTGTGATCTTGGATGTTTCCAGCTGATGTAGGATTATGCAATTTAACTAACTCTATCAACTTTCCTGTTCTTGTCAAATCAAACCAACGGTGATTCTCTCCTAGAAGCTCTCTTGCACGCTCTTCCAAAATAAAATAAATATCAACATCAGCATCTGTTATTTGCATTTCAGCTTCTTTTCCGTCCCATGCAGCACGAGTTCTAACAGTATTTAGATCTGCAGCAGCATCTGATTTGTTTCCCTGCTTTAAACGTGCTTCTGCGCGTATCAAATAAGCATCTGCTAGACGCATAAGAACATAGTCACGCTGACCTTGGGTATGCTGACGATTAGGACGTGTATTATCAATCCATTTATTCAAAGATGGGAAAGTCCTGTTGTTATAATCACCAGTGGTATAAACTTGATGCAAAACACCAGCTTTCGCTGCATCTGTCCATTTCGTATCTTGATCAATACCATTTTTATCTAATCCAGGTCCTGGAATATATAACGCTGTGTCTCCTACTTTCAGGTTTGGAACATTAGGGTTATTACTATACCATACATGTTTAAATGTTTCATCGTATCGACGATCAATTGTTCTATCGTACAGGGAAAGCATATAGTCTGTCGGTCGAAAACGCTTCCATGGACGTCCGTTTTCAGTATCTCTTGTCATTCCAGGTTTTTTATCATATTCCATTAGAAAATATAAATGTCCCCTATGACCAAAACCATCTAAACCTTCATCTACTTGAGACTTATTGTTTTGAATAGTCCAGATAAATTCACTATTAGCTTCACTAGCCAAAGACCACATATCAAGAACACTTTCCTGTAGTTCAAATCCATAATTATTAATAACATTACTCATTAAAGTTTCCGCACGTGATGCGTCAGTACCTTCAGCAAAACTCTTGTAACTTCTTGTCATCAATGCCTTGGCTAATAAAAATTCAGCAGCAGCTTTTGTGGCTCGTCCATAATCAGATTGGGTATTTGGCAAATTACTAATTGCAAATTCTAAATCAGGTATAATTGCTTGCTTATAAATTTCTTCAGCTGAAGTTTTGTTTGCTTCAACCTCTACCCCTTCTGTCTCTTCTAACGATAAGTGAATATCGCCATAATGACGGGTAAGAACAAAGTAATATAATGCTCTTAAAAAGCGCGCCTCAGCAACACGAGTAGTTTTAAGCGCTTCCGAAACTCCTTCCACACTCTCTGATCTATTAACTACAGCATTGGCCTGATTAATTCCTCGGTAAAAAATTCTCCAAGTATCTCTGAAATATCTTGCAGCTGAATTGTGCCCCGAGTCGTAACGGTTTACATATTTATGGCTTCCATCGGCTCCCTCTTGGTATGTGTCTGTTCCAAAAACACCCATTGTCCATCCGATTTCTGGACCGTAGTATTCTTTCATTATGCCATAAGTTGCTTTTACTGCATCTTCAAGACCCGCAGCTGTAGGATAATATGTTGCTGAAGCAACATTTGCAATGTTATCCTCTTCGAGAAAGTCCTCACAAGATAGCATAGTAACAAAAGTTGCTAGTATAAATAAAAATTTAAAATTGTTTTTCATGATATTATTAATTTAATAATTTGGTTATTAAAAATTAGCCTTAATTCCGACTGCCCAAAGAGATGATGAAGGAGCTACACTATTACTCAAACTAGCTTCTCCAATTTCTGGATCAAAAGTTTCATATGTACTTGAGAACCAAAGATTTTGCCCTTGTAAATATAATCTCAAAGAATTAAGCCCGAATTTTGAAGCCTGATCTCCATCAAAAGTATATCCTAAACTAACGTTTCTTAGTTTTACAAAACTTCCATCGAAAAGAAGAAGCGTAGAGTTATTAGTAGGCCTCTCCTGAGAAATAGTAGGTCTTGGGTATGCGTTGGTTGGATTTGTAGGAGTCCAATAGTCAACAGCTAAGTTATTGTAACGACCAAACAAACTGTTGTTACTCGTATGAAATGAACTTTGGATAAAGTGGCCTTGTTTAAAGTAAAGAAAAGCGTTAAAATCCCATTTTCCATAGCTTAAATTAGTGTTAACACCTCCATAAAAATCAGGAATATCACTCCCAAGTACACTTCTATCATCTGGTGTAATTTTTCCATCATTATTGTAGTCTAGGAGTTTTATTTCTCCTGGGTCTTTACCTTCAAGAGATTGAGCACTTGCCGCCTCGCTTAGTTGGTAAATCCCTTCCTTAGTATAATCATAGAAAACACGAATAGGCTGACCTATAAACCAGTTATTTCCTGTATCATCAAGTGGGTTACCGTTGGCATCTTTTAATGCTAACTCAGCAATTTCTTCATTATATCCAGATATGTTAAAGCCAAGATCAAAATTAAGCCCACCTTCATTTTCAATTATTGAAGCATTTACATTAAATTCCATTCCACTAGTTTTAGTAGCTCCAATGTTTTGGAAAACAGAAGTATATCCAGATGTATAAGGTAAATTTCTAGCTAATAACAAATCCGTGGTATTAGTAGAATAATAATCAAGAGCACCACTAATTCTTCCATTAAGAAAAGAATAATCTAGTCCAACATCTATAGTTGTTGAAATTTCCCATCCTAAATCTGCATTTGGTATATCTGCAAGTCTGAATCCATATGCTGCTGAACTACCAAAAGCATAGGTCGTTCTAGCTAATCCTCCAAGAGTCTGATAAGGGTCAATAGCTGTGTTCCCAACAGCTCCATAAGAAGCTCTTAATTTTAATTGATCAAATCCTGAATTTTGAAGAAAGCTCTCTTCTGTCAAATTCCATCCTACAGAAAGACCTGGGAAATAAGCCCATTTGTTTTCTGCTGATAATCTTGAAGAACCATCAGCTCTCAATGAAGCTTGAAATAAATACTTACCATCAATTGCATAATTTACTCTCCCCATATAAGATTGTAATGCCCATTCAGTAAGTCCTGAAGAAAGATTTCCCTTAACCTCAGCTGTTCCAATATTATACCATAATTGTGATTCATATGGTAAATTTAAAACCTCTGCTTTCATAAATTCAGATGTGTACTCCTGAATACTTTGTAAAAGAGTAAATTTCATGTTTCCAGGACCTACTTTTCGGTTATATGTCAAAAGGTTTTCTAAGGTAAAGCCAAACTCTTTTCCATTTTCAGATGCTGCATCCGCTGGACCTAAACGATTATCGTTTGTAGCCGATGCTCTAAATTCTCCTCTTCTATTAAACCTAATATCCGGTCCAAAGGTTGAGGTAAATTCAAGTTCGGGTGTTAAATTTATAGTTAAATATACAGGAGCGAAGAGACGAGTTGTATTTCTCTCATCGATATATGCATTTTCTACAAGTTCAGACAATGGATTAGATGCAATACCATCATTCCATGTATTAAAATTAATATTTCCATCTGCATCATAAGGATTTCCCAAAGGTATATTTCTGTAGGCCTCACCTAATATTGCATCAGATCCATAGTTTTGAGAGGATTGAGTTAAGGTCAATGAAAATCCAAATTTGAATGTGTCATTAATATTATTATCCAAATTTAATCGAGCATTAAATCGTGTAAAGTCCATTGAAGGAACAACACCATCTTCTTTGAAATATCCTACAGAAGCATTAAAACGTGTTTTTTCACTACCTCCATTAGCAGAAATCTGATGACTTGATTGAAAGCCTTGACTTAACACTGCATCCAAATAATCAAATGATTTTTTTGCGTTATAGTTATCTACTAAAGCTTGTTCTCCATCAAATACATAATAAGGATCTGTTGGTAGAGTTCCTGAATAAGTAAAATTACCAGCAGAATCCTGACGATAGGCTTCAAAGCGCATGTCTGCATATTCTTGTCCGTTCATCATTTGAGGAACTTTTGTTACATCTGACACACCGTAATAACCACTATATGTGACCTGAGTTTCTCCTATACTACCTCGTTTTGTAGTAATTAATATAACTCCATTTGCTCCACGAGAGCCATAAACAGCTGTTGCTGCAGCATCTTTTAAAATCTCCATAGATTTTATATCTTGAGGGTTAATATCAAAAATTCCTCCACTAGCTCCACCGCTTGTTATTGGAATTCCATCCACAACATATAATGGGTCATTAGAGGCTGAAATTGATCTTCGCCCACGAATTCTTACCACTGGAGCTTGACCAGGTCTACCACCGGCGGAAGAAATTTCAACCCCAGCAACTTGCCCTTTAATTGCATCAATACCACTTCCAGTAGCAATTCTTTCAATAGTTTCTGCGCCAATTGATACAATGGAACCAGTAACTTCACGTCTTTTTTGGGCTCCGTATCCTGTTACAACTATTTCGTCCAAGGAATCAGTTGATGGGATAAGTGCAACATCAATTTGATCTGAATCTACAGAAACCAATTGAGTTTCAAATCCAAGAAATGAAATCTCCAAAACAGCTCCTTGTGAAGCTGATATTTGATAATTTCCATCAAAATCTGTTGAAACACCTATACTTGTTCCTTGAATAATGACATTTACACTGGGCAATGGCACTCCGCTTTCAGAATCCGTTATAACTCCGCTGATTGATGATTGTGCATGAATAAGGACCACATTCAAAAAGAGGAATAGTCTAAATCCATTTAAAATTATTTTTTTCATTTGGTTTATATTATTATTTAGATGCATTAATTTATCGTTAACGTTAACGATTTGAGTAACATTCCTTAAAACTAAATTATTTTTTTATTATAACCAAAAAAAAATATAAAATTAATTCTATTTATTTAAAAATACATCTCATAAAGTTCCCTAATCATTGTTAAATTCGTAATAAAAAAAAATAATATTGATTGATATGATAATATAATCAATTCTATGATTTTTTATAATTTGTGTTTTTATTATGAAATAATATATTTATTTTAGGTAATTTCGTTAACGTTAACATAAATTTTTAACATATAAATGTTGTTCACTAATTTATATTGTGAATTCTTCAAATAAATAAAGTCTCAAATAGATGGGAAAATTAATTCATCGCAATTTCTTGCTTCAAAATCGATATGCTGAACATTTGTATCATGACTTTGCAAAATCATTACCAATAATAGATTATCATAATCATCTTTCCCCTAAATCCATAGCAGAAGATCAACATTATAAAAATATTTACGAGATATGGATTTCAGGTGATCATTACAAATGGAGAGCTATGAGGACTTATGGTGTTGATGAAAAATACATCACTGGAGCATCCTCCGATGAAGAAAAGTTTAATGAGTGGGCAAAAACTCTCCCCTATACTTTAAGGAATCCACTCTATCACTGGTCTCAATTAGAATTAGCACGATATTTTGACGAATTTGAGCTCCTTTCCCCTGCTAATTCCAAAAGAGTTTATAACAAGACATTGTCTCAAATACAAGATAATGATTTCTCCACTCGAAAGTTATTGACTCGAATGAATATCGAATCACTTTGTACTACAGAAGATCCAACTGATTCATTAGAACATCACCGTAAAATAGCTAAATCTAATTTTTCCATAAAAGTTAGTACAGCTTTTCGCCCAGATAAATCGATTCTTATTGATAGCAGTGATTATAATTCGTATATAGATTTATTGTCAGAAATTTCAGAAATAGAAATCGCTACCTACAATGATTTATTAGAGGCCTTAGATAAACGTTTAAGTTTTTTTCATGATTTTGGTTGTCGTTTGTCTGACCATGGACTTAAACGAATTCCATTTAAAATTACAGACATTGAAACAATCAAACAAATTTTTGCTAAACGTCGTTCAGGGGATACGCTTTCCCAACTCGAATTAGAACAATTTCAAACATCACTACTATTGTTTTTATCAGAAAAATACAGTGAAAAAGGCTGGGTTCAACAATTTCACTTAGGTGCAATGCGCAATAACAACACTCGAATGTTCAAAAAATTAGGCCCTGACACAGGATGGGATTCTATAGGGAACTACTCTGTTGCTGATGATCTTTCAAGATTTTTAGATCAATTAGATCAAAACAACAAATTGACAAAAACTATACTCTACAATTTAAATCCGAGTGATAACGAAATGATGGCTACAATGATAGGTAACTTTAATGACGGCTCATTAAAAGGTAAAATACAATGGGGCTCAGGATGGTGGTTTATGGATCAATTAGACGGCATGACTGATCAAATTAATACTTTATCAAATATGGGGCTAATTAGCTGCTTTATTGGTATGGTAACAGATTCAAGGAGTTTACTCTCTTTTCCACGTCATGAATATTTTAGACGTATGTTATGTAATATTTTCGGGCAAGAAATAGAAAAAGGTCTACTACCCAATGATCCGAAATGGATTGGAAAAATTATTTCCGACATCTGTTATCATAATGCAAAAGATTATTTTAATTATTAAATTATAAATTACCTAAAAACTTAAAATGAATAAAGTTGTAACTTTTGGAGAGATTATGTTACGCTTATCTCCTCCAAATTTTTTAAGGTTTTCACAAACAAATTCTTTCGATGTTGTCTACGGCGGAGGAGAATCTAACGTAGCCGTTTCTTTAGCCAATTACGGCATCGATGTCGATTTTGTTTCCCGATTACCTGAAAACGATATGGGCGATTGTGCGTTAATGGAACTCCGTAAGCACGGAGTCAGTACTAAAAACATCCTCCGCGGAGGATCTCGATTAGGCATTTACTTCTTAGAAACTGGAGCCGTCAGCCGAGCAAGCAAAGTGATTTATGATCGTGCTCATTCCTCTATTTCAGAAATCCAACCCAATATGGTGGATTGGGAAAAAGTATTTGAGGGTGTCAACTGGTTTCATTGGACGGGTATTACTCCTGCAATTTCACAAAGTGCAGCAGACACTTGTCTTGAAGCAGTTAAAGCAGCCAGTGCATTAGGAATCACAGTTTCTACAGATTTAAACTACCGTGCTAAACTATGGAATTACGGAGGTGATCGTGAAGCAATCATGACCGAGCTTACTTCCTATTGCGATATTATTTTAGGTAATGAAGAAGATGCTGAAATGCACTTTGGCATTAAACCTGAAGGCTTGGACATTATCACCCAAGGGCATGAAGTAAAAGCGGATGCTTTTCTTTCGGTATGTCAACAGATGATGAAAAAATTTTCAAAAGCAAAAAAGGTAATAACAACCTTAAGAGGATCTATTTCAGCATCGCATAATACATGGGCTGGAGTGCTCTATGATGGAAAGACAATGTTTGAAAGCCCACAATATCAGATCACAGATATAGTTGATCGTGTTGGTGGAGGTGACTCGTTTATGGGAGGATTAATCTATGGATTAATAACCTATCCTAAAGATGATCAAAATGCACTAAACTTTGCAGTCGCAGCCTCTTGTTTAAAACATACGATCAAAGGAGATGCAAACTTAGTTAGCGTTGAAGAAGTAAAAAAAATAATGGCTGGAGATACCTCTGGCAGAGTTGCTCGCTAAGAATAATAAATTATGGCACGATTTACAAGATTACAAGTCATCAATCAGATGAAAAAAACTGGATTAGTACCCCTGTTTTATCATAAAGATGTTTCTGTTGCAAAACAAGTTCTTCAGGCTTGTTATGAAGGAGGTGCAAGACTACTTGAGTTTACCCATCGTGGTGATTTCGCCCAAGAGGTGTTTCGTGAACTTATTCTTTTTGTCAACGACACACTTCCTGAAATGATCCTAGGAGTTGGCTCTGTAACAGACGCAGCCGCCGCTAGTAACTACATGATGATAGGAGCGAATTTTGTAGTAACCCCAGTTTTTAGGGAAGATATCGCCATCGTTTGTAATCGCAGGAAAGTATTGTGGTCTCCAGGGTGTGGAACCCTTACTGAAATTGCAATTGCTGAAGAACGTGGTGCAGAAATCGTGAAACTTTTTCCTGGAAATATTTATGGTCCCGAGTTTGTAAAGGCTATTAAGGGGCCTCAACCTTGGACAAGTATTATGCCTACAGGAGGAGTAAATACTTCGAAAGAAAATTTAAAATCTTGGTTCGATGCAGGAGTAACTTGCGTAGGTTTGGGATCGCAGTTGATTTCTAATCAAGTGACAGAGCAACGTGATTTTGAGGGATTAAAAGTAACGGTATCCCAAGTACTTCAAACCATCCAATCCTTAAAATAGAATTTCATGAGACAACTCTCTTTACTTATCCTATTACTTCTTGTTTTTGCATGTACTAATAGTGAATCAAAAATACGTGTGATTCGTTTAGGTCATGGGTTGGACATAACACATTCTGTTCATCAGGCCATGTTGAAAGCAGATCAATACTTAAACGAAAACTCAAATGGTAAGATGCGGATTCAAATCTATCCTAATCAACAATTGGGTAGTGAAAGAGAGTGTTTAGAATTACTTCAAATAGGAAGTTTAGATATGACTAAAGTCTCAGGTGCTGTGATGGAAAATTTCGCTCCTAATATGCGGATATTTGGCCTACCTTTTCTTTTTGATGATAAAGAGCATATGTTCCGGGTCTTAGATGGTCCTATTGGAAAATCACTTTTAAAAGAGGGAGAAGATTATTGGTTAAAAGGATTGGGATATTATGATTCAGGAAGTCGAAGTTTTTATACGCGTGATCGCCCAATAAAAACTCCAAAAGATCTTGAAGGATTAAAAATACGTGTTCAAGAAAGTGCATCTGCCTTTGAAATGGTAAAACAACTCGGAGGATCTCCCACCCCAATTTCTTGGGGTGAATTATATACTTCCATCCAGCAAGGAGTTGTAGATGCTGCTGAAAATAATCCGCCTAGTTTTTATCTTTCAAGACATTATGAAGTTTGTAAGTATTACATTATAGACGAACACACGATGATTCCAGATATTCTTTTGGTTAGTACACATTTATGGAATCGTCTGGATGAACAAGAACAAGTTTGGCTTCAAGAAGCTCTTGATAAATCAATTTTTGATCAAAGAGAGCTGTGGACTATTTCTGAGAATGAATCGCTAAAAGCAGTCATTGAAGCTGGTGTAGAGGTTAGTTATCCAGAAAAAGAACCTTTCCAAAAAGCTACCAAATCTATGTATGAGGACTTTAAAAAAGATCCTGTAATAGCCACTTTAATTGAACAAATTCAAAATGAAAAAAATTAGAACTCAAGTTGACACTTTTATCGGAAAAATACTGGTGCTTATCCTTGGCGTAATGGTAATTAATGTATTGTGGCAGGTATTTAGCAGATATTTTACTGCTAATCCCAGCTCCTTTACAGATGAATTGGCACGCTACTTAATGATGTGGCTAGGTATACTTGGCGCTGCATATGTTGCAGGAAGAAATGAACATGTTGCAATCGATTTTTTTGCAAAAAAAAGCTCACCCAAAATTCAAAAATGGATCAAAGGATTTATCTCATTTAGTATTATTGCTTTTGCCACCTTTGGGTTTCTAATAGGCGGAGGACGTTTGGTTTATATCACATTGAAATTACAGCAATATTCCCCCTCACTTCAAATCCCACTTGCATTGGTTTATGCCATTGTTCCGTTAAGTGGATTACTCATTATTTTTTATAAAATCACTCAAAAATCAGAATAAGTCATGGAATTATTACCCGTTATTATACTCGTTTTAAGTTTTATCTTTTTTATTGCAATAGGAACTCCTGTTGCATGGAGCATTGCAATTTCATCACTACTTACGATTGTAGTCTCCATTCCTGTATTACCTGCAGTCACAACAATTTCACAAAGAATGGCAACAGGCCTAGACAGTTTTGCACTTCTCGCCATACCATTCTTTATTCTATCTGGACAGTTGATGACACATGGTGGAATCGCTGACCGATTGATTGGATTTGCAAAAACTATTGTAGGAGCATTCCCAGGTGGATTGGCTTTAATTAATATAATTGCAGCCATGCTAATGGGAGCCATTGCAGGTTCTGCAATGGCTTCAGCGTCAGCTATGGGGAGTATTTTGGGACCAGAAATGGAGAAAGAAGGATATGCAAAAGAATATGGCGCTGCTGTAAACATTACCTCAGCAACTATTGGATTAATCATTCCACCTAGTAATGTACTTATTGTATATTCCTTGGCCAGCGGTGGCGTATCTATTGCCGCACTTTTCCTAGCTGGATATATTCCAGGAATATTAACAGGACTATTCCTTATGATTGTTGCTGGAGTTTGGGCCAAAAAACATAATTATAAGACCTTCGGAAGAAGTTCTTTTAAACAAGTGATTAAAGCTTTTATTATCGCGCTTCCAAGCTTACTCTTACTCTTTATAGTGATTGGCGGTATCGTTGGAGGATTCTTTACCGCTACAGAGGCATCAGCTATTGCCGTTCTGTATACACTTATTTTAGGCTTTGTTTATAAAGAAATTAAAATAGATGATATTCCTAAAATTTTACTTGAATCTGCAAAAACTAGTGCAGTTGTGATGCTTTTAATTGCTGCCTCCATGAGTATGTCTTGGATTATGTCCTATGAAAACATACCTCAAAACCTCAGTGATTTTTTATTAAACATAAGTGATAATAAAATAATTATATTGCTTATTATAAATTTCCTACTACTTTTTGTCGGTATTTTTATGGATATGACCCCTGCGGTATTGATTTTTACTCCTATATTTTTACCCGTAGTTACTACATTAGGAATTGATCCTGTTCAATTTGGAATTATGATGGTGCTAAACCTTTGTATTGGTCTTTGTACGCCACCTGTAGGATCAGTTCTTTTTGTTGGAATTGGAATCGCGAAAACCAGTATAGAAAAAGTTATTCGCCCTTTGCTTCCTATGTTTTTTGCCATGATACTCTCCTTAATCTTAATTACTTTTATCCCTCAAATCACTCTGTGGCTTCCTAAAGCATTTGGCTTTTAATAAAGTTTTAATAAAAATAATCTGTGAGTTTTAATTATAAGTTAGACGTTCGTATTCTACAATTTGGAGAAGGTAATTTTCTAAGAGCATTTGTTGGTGACCTAATTGATCAAATGAATACTAGGGCAAATTTCAATGCAGGAATAGCCGTTGTTCAGCCCATTGAAAATGGATTAATTTCTATTATTAGAAAACAAAAAGGAGCATACACTCTCTTTTTGAAAGGAATTAAAAAAGGAGAAAAAATTCAACAACACAAAAAAATAGATCATATTATCTCATGTAATAATCCCTATGAAGATTATAATTCCTACTTAAAATTAGCCCATATTGATTCCATTGATTTTATAATATCCAATACGACCGAAGCCGGAATTAGCTATGAAGAAGAAGACACTTTTGATGCTCGCCCTCCCAAAAGTTTTCCTGCAAAACTTACTCGATGGTTGTGGGAGCGTTGGTCACATTTTGATGGAAATAAAAATGCTGGTGTAAACATTATACCTTGCGAATTAATAAATTATAATGCCGACACTTTACGACAAATTATTTATAGATATACTGAAGACTGGGAGTTAGAAACTGCTTTTTCTGATTGGTTAAACAAAGCTTGTTCTTTTCATAATTCTTTAGTAGATAGAATTGTTACAGGGTATCCAAGGGTAAATGAAGAAGTTTATAAATCCCAAATCACATTTAATGACGAATTGATTGTTGTAGCTGAACCTTTTTTTTTATGGATCATAGAAGGAGATGAAAAACTTAAGGCAAAACTTCCGTTAAATAATATTAACTTGGATGTTAAGATTGTTGAAAATTTACAATCCTATCGAACCCGGAAGGTTCGAATTTTAAATGGTGCGCACACTTGTATTGCCACTCTTTCGATTTTATATGGAAATAATACTGTGCTAGAAACTATGGATAAAGAGTTTACAGCTAACTTTCTTAACATTGCTGTACTAAAAGAAATCGTTCCAAATCTAGAAGGAGATATTTCAGAAATGGTTGGTTTTGCTAATGCAGTGTTTGAAAGATTTAAAAATCCATTTGTAGATCACTATTTATCGAGTATTGTACTTAATTCGATATCAAAATTTAAAGCCAGGGTTCTACCAAGTCTCCTTAAATACAAACAAGTAAATGGAAAACAACCACTGTATTTATGTTTTGCATTTGCTTGTTTGATTCGCTTCTACAAAGGAATCTGGGAAGGCAAAAGCTTACCCATACAGGATAATCCAACTCATACTGCTCTTTTTGTTTCTGCTTGGAATGCCAAGAATATTCGTATTACTGTAGAGGATATTTTAAAAGAAAAACAACTTTGGGATCAAGATTTAAGCATAGAAACAGGGTTGGTAAATCTTATAGAAATTGCTTTAACCGCAATAGAATTAGAGGGAATTGAAAAAGGATTTCAAACCTATTTAAAAACACAACAATAATGAGTATACCTTCACAAGCTTTACGAATTAATCCTAACGACAATGTGGCTGTCGCACTCTGTGATATTATACATAATACTAAAATTAGTATTGGTACAGAGGAATTAATTACGCAGGAAACAATACCTGTAAAACATAAATTGGCCTTGATCGATTTTAAAAAAGAGATGCCTATTTATATGTATGGTGTTTTGGTTGGGAAAACTACAGATACCATTCCCAAAGGGGGACTTTTAACCACAGAAAATGTAATTCATCTAACTGAAAAAGTAAAAGAGAAAAATGATGATTCAACATGGAAAATACCAGATGTTTCAAAATGGAAAGATCGAACTTTTATGGGATATCATCGTCCAGATGGTCAAGTAGGAACAGATAATATTTGGCTCTTTTTTCCTTTAGTATTTTGTGAGAATAGAAATATTCAAACACTTAAAACTATTTTCGATAAAGAATTTGATCCACCAAAAAAAGACCCAAATCAGCAGTTATTAAGTGACTTAATAAACGGGAAAAACAATAGTACTGAACAATTTATTGATGATAATGAAAATCGAAAGCTTCCATTAGACAACATCAAAGTTAGGTTCATTACACACCAAGGAGGATGCGGCGGAACTCGACAAGACGCACATTCATTAGCACGCTTACTGGCTGGTTATGTAAATAACCCAAATGTAGCTGGGGCAACAGTATTAAGTTTAGGATGTCAAAACCTAGAAATAAAATTATTTGAGACAGCTTTAAAAGAAATTAATCCTTCTTTCAAGAAGCCTATTTTAATGTATGATCAACAAAAATCTGGGACTACAGATAATTTTTTAAATAGTATTATTAAAGATTCGTATAAAGCTATAAAAAAAGCAAATTCTATTGAGCGTAAATCAGCAGCTCTATCAAAGCTTACTATCGGCCTAGAATGTGGTGGATCTGATGGTCTATCTGGAATAACGGCAAACCCTACCTTAGGAAGAGTAAGTGATATTTTGTCAGTGTTGGGAGGTAAATTAATGTTATCAGAATTTCCTGAGTTATGTGGAGTAGAACAAGAACTTGCCAATCGTTGTGAAAATGAGACACTAGCAAATAAATTTCTTTCATTGATGAATCAATATGAGAATACTGCTATTTCTGCAGGTTCTGGATTTGATATGAATCCCTCCCCTGGTAATATAAAAGATGGATTAATCACCGATGCCATGAAATCTGCTGGAGCATCTAAAAAATCAGGAAATTCTCCGATTAACGACATATTGGATTATACAGAATATGTTAAAAAAGATGGAGTAACGCTTCTCTGTACTCCAGGAAATGATGTGGAAAGCACAACTGCTATGGCAGGGTCTGGAGCGAATATTATTTTATTTACAACAGGTTTAGGTACACCTACAGGAAATCCTATCACGCCTGTAATTAAAGTTTCTAGCAATACAACCTTGGCAGAAAATATGCCTGATATCATCGATTTTAATTGTGGCACAATGATTACTGAAAACAATAATTTGGAAATATTGGGTGATCTTCTTTTGGAACAAATCATCAAAACTGCAAGCGGAACAATACAAACAAAAGCCTCAATATTAAAGCAACAGGATTTTATTCCATGGAAAAGAGGGGTATCGTTATAACAATGAAATCTAAAAACAAAAGTCTTTGAAACTAGGGTATGGTATCGTCGGGAGTGGAGCTATTGCTAAGGTTCATGCAGAATGTATCTCAGCCAATACAAACACCTCATTAGTGGCCGTATTTACCGAGAATTCCAAACGGAATGAAGCCCTTTCTAAAAGCTTTAATACCTCAATAATTAATGATGTAAACTCATTTTATTCGCATCCTGAAATAGATTGTATTGTTGTTTGTAATGAAAGTGGGAAACATGGAGAAACTATAGAACTTGCTGCAAAAAATGGTAAGCATATCCTTTGTGAGAAACCAATTGAAGTTTCTTTAGAAAAAATTGATCACATTGCTAAAATTATAGAGAAAAATAAAGTTATTTTAAGTGTAGTATATCAAAATCGTTGGAACCCAGAATACCAAAGATTAAAAAAGATACTAGAACAAAGTCTTTTAGGAACACTTCTCATAAGTCACGCTCAGATCAATTGGTACAGAACTCCTGAATACTATTCATCAAATCCATGGAGAGGAACAATCGAATTGGATGGTGGAGCAGCACTTATGAATCAGGGGATTCACACCATAGATCTATGGCTAAACCTATTAGGTGATTTAAAACAAATTGGTGGAAAAATAGCTACTCGGGTTCATCAAATTGAAGGCGAAGATGTTGCCGTTGCATTTACAGAGTTTGAAAATGGGATTTTAGGAACGCTAAGTGGTGGAACTGCCTTATTTCCAGGATATCCTGAACGAATAGAAATTTTTGGTAGTTTGGGATCTATTTGTTTTGAAGCAGGAAAAATAACCTCATCTACACTTCCGGAAATTTCAATAAATCCAATAGAAAAAGATCTACCCATATGTAAAGCAAATCCAAAAATCAGTTCCATTGATTTGCATCAAGCTGTACACATAGACTTTATGGAGTCTATTTTGAATAATAAAACACCTCAGGTTACTTTAAAAACAGCAAGAAAATCAGTAGCTTTAATACAAGCTCTTTACGCTTCTTCGAAAAATAAAACAATCACTCAAATTAAATAATTATGAAACAAACCTTATTTATAACGTTTCTTCTGTCTATATGCATTAGCTGCTCAGAGCCCCAAATAAATGTTATGGCAGATGGCTTACTACCACAAATTATTAGCTCTCCTATTTCTAAAGACTTAAAAGAAAATGGCTTTGAAATAACTGAAATTAAAGAGGGAAATGAAACTCCCTTGGCCTATCAATTAGATGGTGACCATGTTTTATGGAAATTAAAGCCCAATAAAAATTCAACTGTTGGAATTCGCTTGAAAAAACAAAAGAATAAGGTATCCTCAGAAATGATGATTAAAAAAGAAGATGGACATTTAAGTATTCTTTATGGTGGGAAAAAATTAATGGATTATCAATATGAATTAATAGATGTTCCCGAAGGAGTTGATCCCTCCTACCGTAGAAGTGGATATATTCATCCTTTAAATACTCCTTCAGAACAAAGGCTAACACGAATTCAACCCGAAGATCACTATCATCATTATGGTATCTGGAATCCTTGGACGCATACACTTGTGGAGGGAGATACGATAGACTTCTGGAACTTAAATAAAAAAGAAGGAACGGTTCGATTTGCAAAGTTTTTCGAAGAAAAGTCAGGACCTATTTTCAGTGAATATAGTGCACTTCAAGAGCATGTTGTTCTTAAAAATAATGTGAATAAAGTAGTTTTAAATGAAATTCAAAAAGTCCGTGTTACTCCTTTAGATGACATACATTATTTATTAGACATTGTCATCGATTATGAATGCGCTACCGATCAGCCTTTTAAAATAATTACTTACCGTTATGGAGGTTTTGGGTGGCGAACTACCGAATTCTGGAATAATAAAAACAGTCGTGTTTTGTCCTCTGAAGGTATGACACATAAAAATGCAGATGGAACAACGGCACGTTGGTGCATTGTAGATGGAGAATTACCTGAAGGAAAAGGAGGTGCAGTAATGATGTCCCATCCAGACAACTTTAATCACCCCGAACCTTTGAGAATTTGGCCAGAAAATCAATATGGTCGCGGAGACCTTTTTGCAAATTTTGCACCTACCAAAAACAAAGACTGGTTGTTAGAACCCGGAAAAAAATATACCTTACGTTATCGTATGCTAGTTTATGATGGAGAAATGACTCCTGATATTGCTGAATGGGCATGGAAAGAATTTGCAAACCCTAGAAATCAAATAATTGAAAATTAAAGTTTAATTATAAAACACTTTCGACATGAAGAACTCAAAAATAAATAGAAGAAAATTTATTAAAAAAGCAAGTATTGCTGGTATCGGTGCATCAGTATTCCCTTCAATAGTTCCCGCCTCTGTATTTGGTAAGAATGCACCTAGTAATAAAATTCAAGTAGGTCAAATTGGTTGTGGAAGAATTGCTAGAGCTCACGATATGCCTGGTACCATGCAGCACAATTCAGCAAAGCTTATAGCGGTGTGTGATTTAGATCGAAATAGAAAAAAAGATGGTAAATTATTAGTAGATGAATATTATGCGAAAAAAGGTGAGAAATCTGATGCGAAAATGTTTGATAATTACCAAGAACTTATTAATAATAAAGAAATAGATGCTGTAATTATTAGTACTCCTGACCATTGGCATTCACAACCTGCAATTGAAGCTGCATTGGCGAATAAACATGTTTATGTACAGAAACCTACTTCATTAACCATTGAAGAAGGAAGACAGTTGAGCGATATTGTTCAGAGAAAAAATATAATTCTCCAAGTTGGAACACAACAACGCTCCTCGATCCAATTCCGTTATGCAGCCGAGTTGGTTCGCAATGGGAGAATTGGAAAACTACACACCGTTAAGATTGGACTTCCAGGAGATCCATCGGGACCTTCAGCTATTACAGAAGCCGTACCCAGTGAATTAGACTATGACGGCTGGTTAGGATCAACTCCAGACAGACCCTATTCAGAAATGTTAACGCATCCTAAAGTCGGTTACTCAAGACCCGGTTGGTTACGTGATGAACAATTTGGAGCAGGAATGATTACAGGATGGGGACAACATCATTATGACTCTGCTGCTTGGGGAATGGATACTGAATTTACTGGGCCAACTAGTGTTGAAGCCATTGCTGACTTTCCTAGATCTGGTAGTTGGAATGTACACGGTGACTTTATGGTAAAAGCAACATATGCTAATGGAATTGTTCAATTGACAAGTGGAGGTTATCCCAATGGTATTCGTTATGAAGGTGAAGACGGATGGATATTTGTTACACGGGGTGCTTATAGAGCAACCCCATCAGATCCAATTCCAGAAAATAATGGAGTGAAGTCCCTTGATGCTAGTGATCCTAAAATGCTAGAAAGTGTTATTGGGTCGAATGAAATTCATTTGTACAAGAGTGATGAACAACATGGAAACTGGTTGGATTGTATTAAATCAGGAAAACAACCCATTTCACCTATTGAAATTGGACATAGAACTTGTTCTGTTTGCCTTGTAGGTCATATTGCTATGAAACTTAATAGAAAACTAGAATGGGATCCAACAATAGAACGTTTCGTTAATGATCCGGAAGCAAACACTTATCTAAAAAGACCTCAGCGTAAACCTTATGGGACAAATTATGTTGTTTAAAAAAAGTATATTAAAAGCAGTTATTTTAGGTATTTGCTTAATTTCAATTGGATGTCAAGAAAAAAGTAATTCCAAAACTAGGATTAAATTAATTACTCTAGATCCAGGTCATTTTCATGCAGCTTTGATTCAAAAATCAATGTATCCTGAAATTGACCCTGAAGTATCTATTTATGCTCCCGAGGGACAAGACTTAGAATTATATCTACAGAAAATAGAAGCTTATAATACAAGGGAAGAAAAACCAACGAAATGGACCACAAAAATAAATTCTGAACCAGACTATCTAAAAAAAATGATTGCTGAAAAGAATGGAAATGTGATAATGTTATCAGGAAATAATCAAAAAAAAACGGATTATATCCTAACCGCAATTGAGAATGGATTCAATGTATATTCAGATAAACCAATGGTAATTTCACCAGAGGAATATCCAACTTTAAAAAAAGCTTTTAAGTTAGCCCAAGAGAAAAACCTTGTCATTTATGATATTATGACAGAGCGTTCTGAAATAACCACCGAGTTACAAAAGGAGCTTGCTCATAATTCAGAAGTGTTTGGAAAGCTGATTTTAGGTTCAGAAGAAGAACCTGCTATTACAAAAGAATCCGTTCACCATTTTTTTAAATACGTTTCTGGACAACCTTTAATTCGTTCTAGTTGGTTTTTTGATACAAAACAACAAGGAGAAGGAATTGCTGACGTTACTTCTCATTTGGTAGATTTAACCTTTTGGGAATGTTTTCCTAATGAAGCAATTAATCTAGAAGATATTCAATTAGATCATGCCAAGCGTTGGCCAACAATTATCAGTAAGGAGTCTTTTGAAAAAGTAACTCAAAAGAAAGAATATCCCTCCTACCTTAAAAATGAAATTCGTAATGATAGTTTAGAAATTTATGCTAATGGTAGCATTCATTACCGACTTAAAGGACATTATGCTAAAGTTTCTGTAAAATGGTCCTATCAAGCCGAAAAAGGAGGTGGGGATACCCACTATTCTATTATGAGAGGAACAAAAGCTGAACTTATTATTGAACAAGGAGTGGAACAAAAATTTATACCCACATTGTATGTGTTTCCATTGAAAAATTTTAATGAAAAACTATTTTTAAAATCTATAGATGATTTACAAACAAAATATCCTGATATTTCTGTCTTAAAAGAGAATGAACGGTTTGAAATTATAATCCCTGAAGATTTAAGAGAAGGACATGAGGCTCATTTTGGAGAAGTTACTAAACGTTTTATTAATTATTTTAAACTAGGAAAAGTTCCAGAATGGGAAACTACTAATATGCTCACAAAATACTATCTAACCACCTCAGCTTTAGAAATGGCAAGAAAAAAAAGTAGGTTGCTTTTTATTGAGTCTGATTGATAATAAAATTGTCATTTTATTAATTATTAATCTTTTATTACTCTTTTTTTGAATCTTTACAGACATGACGTCTATAGTATTAATCCTATTGAATTTAGAATCATAATGGTATTAAATTTATGCATTGGTTTATATACGCGCCCCCCTTATGGTTTCTAAGTTTATTTGGAATTTAAACACTATTAATATTTAAAAAAAAAACAAAAATCATTATTTTTAGGTTTTAAAATAAACAATGAACTACCCAAAAGATCAAAACACAGTACCTTTAAAAGAGGTGAATTTTGAAATAAGTGCACTCCTGGAAAATTATATAAAGAAAAGCCGTGAAGGAAAAACTTCTGTTCTAAATCAAAGAAGTCCTAAAAGTATTGCAGAGGCACTAAAAGCAGAGCACTATTTTAAGAATGGTTTTAAAACAACTGCTGCATTAAAAAAATTTATTTCTATCTATTTAGACAATACTAATCATTTGCGTAATCCAAAATATATGGGGCATCAAGTAGCTGTCCCTCAAGATCTTTCAGGTATTCCAGATTGGATTCATGGCACCGTTAACAACCCTAGCTCATTATATGAAATGGGTCCAGCCGGAGCAACCTTAGAGGGGTTTATGATAAATTGGATGTTGCAACATTTGGGGTGGTTTAAGGGTGAAGATCTTTATGATTTTAAATTAAATAAAAATAATGGAAGCGGTGTTTTAACACATGGAGGTTCTATTGCAAATCTAACTGCACTGTCAGCTGCTAGAGCATCAATTGCTCCTGAAGCCTGGACAAAAGGCTCCCCAAAAGATTTAGTTGTAATGGGTCCAAGTACGGCACATTATTCAATTGCTAGAGCACTCTCAATAATGGGAATGGGTAAGAATGCATTTATTCCTGTATCTGTTGATGAAAATGAAGTACTTATAACAGAAAACCTTGAAGAGGTATATACTCAACAATTAAAAGTAGGGAAACGTATAATGGCAGTAGTTGCAAATGCCTGCGCAACTTCTACTGGTCTTTTTGACAAATTGGAAGATGTAGCTGATTTTTGTGAAAAAAATGCTCTCTGGTTTCATGTAGACGGAGCTCATGGAGCTGCTGCTTTGTTGTCTGAAAAAGACAAACATAATGTAAAAGGAATAGAACGTGCAGATTCTTTAATATGGGATGCTCACAAAATGATGCGAGTTCCAGCACTTTGCACCGCCGTTCTCTACAAAAATGTTATTTCTCAAATAAACGCCTTTCAGCAAAAAGGTAGTTATGTATTCCATGATGAAGATGTCATTGGAATGGATTCTATGCCCTATACCGTTGAATGCACAAAATCTGCTCTAGGAATGAAGCTATATTGGAGTTTTGCTTTAGAGGGGGAAAAAGCAATAGGTAACTTT